>JGI20213J14113_1000063_pt1 | contig 21023 bp, 19 predicted proteins | sample WetSurMetagenome_3_FD_14113 | JGI IMG/M metagenome (IMG submission 14113) | reverse complement strand
ATAGTTTGCAGTTGGGTTCCGTAAGCGCGACAGAACAATTCTTAAAAAGTTCGCCTCCTATAAAGACCGAAATAAAAAATCTCAAACATGAAATAGTAAACAAATTCTCAACAATAGACAAGAAAATTGCTTCAAAGCAGGTAATAGCCATTGCTGGAACTGCAACTACAATTGCTTGTATGAAATTTAGGCTAAAAGAATTTAAAGAGGACTTGATAGATAGAAGTCCGATTTCAATTCAGGATATGAAGACTATTATTGATGAATTAAGTATTCTTAAAACGAATGAAATACTTGAGGAATATGGTTCTGTAATGACAGGTCGTGAAGATATTATTTTTGCAGGTGCATTTATTCTTTTTCAATTTATGAAACACTTCAGCTTAGAAAAAATTAAAGTGAGCACTCGTGGAATAAGGTATGGAGCCATTGTAAAATATCTAAATAATATGATTTAAGGTTTTACATTCCGTACAATTGTATCTTCAAGGTTTCCAGATAACCCAGGGTAATCAAGAGTGTAATGTAATCCCCTACTTTCCTTTCTCTTTAACGCTGATTTAATGATTATGTGTGCACAGGCAACAAGATTTCTTAATTCAAGAAGCTCTGAAAAAACTTTGGTACGTTTGTAAAAATTTTCAACCTCCTCATAAATCATATGAATTCTCTTTGCAGCTCTTTCCAGTCTTTGGTTACTTCGAACTATACTGACATAGTCCCACATTGTAGTTTTGACTTCCTTGAAATTATGAGTTATAAGTATTTTTTCATCAGCAGTTAATGTGCCTGAATCATCCCAATCTGGAATATCAGGGAAAATAAAATTTTTAGCCTTAAGAAAAGTCTTTACATCTGAAGCTGCTCTGGCAGCAAATACAATCGCTTCAAGAAGTGAATTGCTCGCCAGACGATTTGCACCGTGGACACCCGTCATAGCAACCTCACCACATGCATACAAGCAATTTAATGATGTTCTTGAAAATTCATCAACCATAATTCCACCACAGGAATAATGAGCTGCTGGTACGACAGGAATTGGCTCCTTTGTTATATCTATTCCTCGCTTCAGGCAATGCTCATAAATATTGGGAAAATGATTTATAATTTCATTGCTGGTTTTATGAGATATATCCAGATAAACAAAATCATCTCCACTTTTTTTCAACTCAGAATCTATTGCTCGGGCAACTATATCTCTTGGCGCTAATTCTTTTCTTTCATCATAGTCAATCATGAATTCTTTTCCGCCCCTTGTTAAAAGTTTTCCGCCAAAACCTCTTACAGCTTCGCTAATCAGAAATGATTGATCTCCAATAAATTCTTTGGATTGATTGTACATAGTCGTTGGATGAAATTGAATAAATTCCATATTTGCAATTCTTGCTCCCGCACGATAAGACATCGCAATACCATCTCCAGTCGCAATCCTTGGATTCGTTGTGTGGAGATAGACTTGTCCCAATCCTCCCGTCGCTAAGATTGTTGCTTTAGCAGTAATCTTTATGACTGATCCAACTTTCGCATTCAATACGTACGCACCCCAGCAAGTTCTGTTCTGAAGAGTGGAAGATTTCAATTGTTTAATATTGTGTTCTGTTATCAAATCAATTGCTATGGTGTTTTCGATAACTTTTATATTTTTCAATGAATTAACTTTTGTAACTAATGCTGATTCGATCTCTCTACCAGTCAAGTCTTTAGAGTGTACAATACGTGGTTCGGAGTGACCCCCTTCTAATGCAAGATCAAGCTCTCCTTCCTTCTTTGAAAAATTAGTCCCTATTTCAATCAGATCTTTAATACGCTCAGGACCTTCTTCAACCATTATTTTTACCATCTTACGGTTACAAAGCCCTGCTCCAGCAATAAGAGTATCTTGAATATGTTTTTCGAAAGAATCTTGGTGTGCGATGACTGAAGCTATCCCACCTTGTGCATAGTTTGTATTAGATTCATTTCGGTCTTTCTTGGTAACAAGAATAACATCTGCATAAGGCGCAATTTTCAATGCAGTAAAAAGCCCAGCTATACCACTGCCGATAATCAGTACATCTGTTTTCATTGAATAATTCATCTTGCATTTCCATTCAATATTTTTATGAAGACAGCTAAGAAATGATCTATATTCTCTTTTGTTGAGATCAGTGGTGGTAGAATTCGTAGTACTGTTTCACTTGTGCAATTAATCAGTATCCCTTCTTCCAGGAATGCATTAACAATGCTTGCGCAAGGATTAAATAATTCAACTCCTAGCATAAAACCAATTCCTCTAACTTCAACAATTTTATTAGGGTAACTTTTATGAATTAAGTTCAATTCAGATTTGAAATAATTGCTAAGATTTGAGACATTATTCACCAACTCATTTTCAAACACTTCATTGACAACAGCCAATCCTGCTGCACAAGCTACTGGATTACCGCCAAATGTACTCCCATGATCTCCAATCTGAAATACGTTTGCAAATTTTTTATTTGTAATTAAAGCACCAAGCGGTAACCCACCACCAATAGCTTTTGCAACGATTAATAAGTCTGGTTTAATATCATAATGGTCATAAGCAAATGGTTTACCTGTTCTACCTATTCCACTTTGAACTTCATCAGCGACAAGGGCAAAGCCAAATTTATTTCTGATTTCTCTAATTTTATCAATGAATTGATTTGATGCAACCTTTATTCCCCCTTCTCCCTGAATAAATTCTATATAAATGGCCGCTGTATTTGTATCAACGTTCTTCTCGAGTTGATCAATATCATTAAATTCTAATTGGACAATGTTCGCAAGTAGTGGTGAAAAATATTTTTTGTATTTCTCTTTTCCGCTTAAACTTAATGAACCATAAGTTCTTCCATGAAAAGCATTTGAAAAGGTTATTATTTTCTTATCAGGTCCAAAGTGCTTCCTTATAAGCTTTAACGAGGCTTCTACTGCTTCAGTTCCACTATTAGCAAAGAAAACTTTCGATAAACCTGAATACTTGACTAATTTTTCTGCAAGCTTAATTTGAGGAGAATTAACATAATAATTAGAAAGATGTATAAACTTTTCGATTTGTTCTTTAATAGAATGAATAACTTTTTTATTTCCGTAGCCCAGAGCGTTCACAGCAAGACCAGAAAAGAAGTCCAGATATTTCTTGCCATCTTCTGTGAAAATATAAACCCCTTCTCCGTAAGATATTTTTATAGGAATACGTTTGTACGTTTGAAGAAGAAACTCTTCTTCTTTTTCGAAGATATCTTTTGGGTAATTCATATAACTATATTGTAAAAACTATCACCGAACAAAAGTATATCAAAGTCCAGAACAAAACAACGAAAACAGAAGCGGATGTCAAACTAAAAATAAGATGTTGGGTTTGGCTAATAAACGCTTTAAAGACGAGAAAGATAGACCAGATGATAACGCCCATCTCAAGCAGTAGAAAGAAATAAGCAATACTGCCTTTAATGACAAATGGTGTTGGGTTTGTTGTGAATAAATAATCTCCAAATATTACAAGCTCAAGAGGAAATAAAATAAAAAGACCAAACAGAAAAGGTATTTGAGAATAAATAGTTAAAGCTAGGGTGTCTTTAAAGCGCAAGTTTATTTTGTTTAACTTACCAAACGTCTTATGCAAATAAGAAAAGACAAGAAAATATATAACTATTATCCCTAGGACGATCAAGTAGCTGTATAATAATTCGACAGTTGATTGAAAATCCCCGACACTGATCATCGCAATGATGCGAGCATTTACAACGTACTTTATTGTAATAAAAAAGAGAATGAATAAAATAAAATTCTTATGTTCCGAAAAGATAATTGTTCGAAATGATTTGGCTGGGCTTTCAATAAGTAAACTTATTTGTGCCCACAGGTCAAGATTGTAAATTCTATCTCGTAAATAGTATTTGCACCTGGAACAGACAGAATTATAAAATGGATTTTCAGAATTACAGTTGGGACAGGTAACCGAATTTTTCATAAACTATTTAATAATTTATATTAGAAGTAAAATCGGAAATTAGCCCTTGAAGATCCTGTTATAAAATCTTCATCGACAGTAAAGTCATACAAATGTGCATCAACATAGGCATCAACTAAATTTAGAATATAGAGTAAGACAAGATAGATAGTAAAGTTATCCCTCTGGTCTCTGTAAAAATCCCTATATGAAAGATAGTTATTATTTCCAGTTTCAATAAACAAATCTTTATAGTCTTTGTAAAGATTATTGTTATAAACCCACCCGGAAATAAATAAAGCGCCTACACCCCAGATGACCGGTATCTTCCAATATGATTCATTATAGAACTGACCTAGACCTGGAACAATTGCACTGCGTAATACTGCTCCCCAGGGAGATTTTTGCATAACGAATCCGGTGTCAGCAGGTTGGTTTTCTTCGGTAAGATTCTGACCGTTTGATACAGTGCTCAAAATAATAAGCACAAATAAAATTCTAATTGTAATTTTTGCTGATAATTTCAAAAAGCTCAATTAACCGCTCTAATTCATCTTTTGAGTAATACTCTAAAACTATTTCTCCGCTGCCATCTTTTCTTTGCACACATTTGACTTTTGTCCCAAAAGTTACGCGAAGCTTATCTTCGATATCCCGCAAATTGGGAGTATAGAAAATCGCTTTATTCTCCTCATCTGAGTGTGTCTTCTTTGTCTTTCGTGTACCACCTTCACTTAATTCCCTGACAAGACGTTCCACTTTTCTTACTGATAGATTTTTGCTGAGAATATTTTCCAGTAATTGTAATTGCAGAGCTTCATTATCAAGATTAATAAGAGCCCTTGCATGCCCTGAAGAAATTTTATCTTTAACTAGTGCTTCTTGAATTTTTAGGGGTAATTTCAGAAGTCGGATTGTATTAGCTACTGTAGTTCTATCCTTTCCGACTCGTTCTGCAATCTGTTCCTGCGTAAGATGACACTCATCCATTAATCTTTTGTATGCAGTACCCACTTCGATTGCGTTAAGTTTTTCTCTCTGAATATTCTCAATCAGTGCAAGAGCAAGCATAAGCTCATCTGAAGCAACATCAATTATATAAGCAGGAATTTCTTTGAAACCAATATCTTTACATGCTTGTAATCTTCTTTCTCCAGATATTAATTGATATTTATGATCCGGAGTTCTTCTTACAGTTATTGGTTGGATGAGTCCATTAGTAAGTATTGACTTTTTCAATTCATCAAGTGAAACAGGATCAATGTTGAATCTAGGTTGATAGGGATTTCTTGAAATAAACTCGACAGAAATTTTTGCAAGTACGTCAACTTGCTTCCCGTCATCATCTTTAACTTTAGATAGATCAGCGGGAGAATCAGTATTCTTTATATATTCCTGAGGCTTTATAAGTGCATCTAATCCCCTTCCCAAACCTGTTTTCATTTTACTCATTTCCAAATGTATTTACGGATTTTGAATTTCTTTCTATTAATTCAGCAGCTAATGACATATAGTTCTGTGCGCCTGTTGAGACAGCATCGTAAAGAATTATAGGTTTACCAAAACTTGGAGCTTCTGAAATTCTTACGTTACGATTGATAACCGTGTTATAAACTTTATTACCAAAATATTTTCTTACTTCTTCAGCAACCTGATGTGACAGCCTAAGCCTCGTGTCGAACATTGTAAGAAGAACGCCCTCAATTGATAGATCATTGTTATAGTACTGCTTTACGATATTGATTGTGTTTAAAAGCTGTCCTAAACCTTCCAGCGCAAAATACTCACATTGAACCGGAATCAGAACTGAATTTGCTGCCGTAAGTGCATTAAGTGTTAAAAGACCAAGTGACGGCGGACAATCAATTATAATATAATCATATCTCTCATAAACTTCACGCAAGGCTTCTTTTAAAATTGTCTCTCGCTTTGTTAATTCAACCATTTCGATCTCTGCTCCAACAAGATTAATATTTGAAGGCAGCAAATCAAGAAATGGCATATACGATTCAATAATTACGTCTTTAATATTTTCGTTTCCAATAAGAACTTCATATACAGAAGGATTATGCTTGAAGATGCTCAGTCCGGATGAAGAATTTGCCTGGGGATCAATGTCAATCAGCAAAGTTTTCATTTCTGCAGCAGCAAGTAACGATGAAAGATTAATTGCAGTCGTAGTTTTGCCTACTCCTCCTTTTTGATTTGCTATTGCAATAATTTTTGTCATCTAAATCTTTAATCCGCGTTAATTATAATTCTATCTCTTCACCGAAGTTTAGTACTCTTACTTTAAATCCTTTTAATTCAGTCAACCTTTTAAATTCATTTGGATCCGTTTCAATAACAGGGAATGTATTGTAATGCATCGGAATTGCAGTCTTTGGCGAAACAAGTTCAACAGCCTTCGTTGCATCCGTAATTCCCATTGTAAAATTATCACCAATCGGGAGTAACATATAATCAATCGGGGTCATCTCACCAATAAGTTTCATATCGTAAAATAAACCAGTGTCACCAGTATGATAGACATTCTTTTTATCTGCAGAAATAATAACTCCGGCAGGTTCTCCAGCATATTGATTCTCGGGAGTCATTGAACCGTGATGAGCAATTGTGAATTTAACTCTTCCAAATTCAAAATTATGACCACCACCAATATGCATATTATGAGCTTTAAATCCTTTTGACTTACAATATTCAGCCAGCTCATTGACACAAATAAATATTGAGTTACATCTCCTGGCGATCTCAAAACCATCACCAAGATGATCTCCATGTGCGTGCGTAAGAATTATATAATCAGCTGCAACATCTTTAGCCTTAACAGGAGATGTTGGGTTCCCAGAAAGAAAAGGGTCAATCAATATTTTCTTACCAGCAGATGTTGTAATCTGAAATGCTGAATGCGAAAAATATCTTAATTTCATTTTACCCTCCCTATCTTAATTACTAATTAGTCAAATAAAACATAACACACACAAAAATAACCTATAATTACTTTTTTATCGACTAAAAAAAATCAACGTCTGCCATTTAAAAACAGTACTCGCAAAAATCCAATAATTGCTTCAATTGGTCGCATCTTACTTTTCTCATTACCATAAACAGTTGGAATATCTATAAAACCTATAGTAAAACCATTTTTAGCAGCTTTAACAAGAATTTCACTTTCGGCCTCAAATCCAAATAATTCTGTTTTTACTCTTTTCACTACTTCTGCTCTATACGCTCTGTATCCACATTGGCTGTCTAAAATATTTTGGCCGGTTTTAACTGTTAAGAAAAACGAAGTCAGCATATTGCTAATCCTTCTCTGAATTGGCATTTGTTTAAGATTTTTCAATCGGTTGCCAATTACGATATCAAATGATTTTAATTCTTGAATAAGCTTGGGAATATATTTCGGTTCGTGCTGAAGATCTGCATCGAGCGTTATTATGTTCTCGAACCCTTCTGAAATTGCCTCATCAAATCCAGCGCTTAAAGCTTTTCCTTTGCCATAATTTCTATCAAGATTTACAAATTTTATTTTTAATCCATTATTGGCATCAGGAATAAATCCATCATCCGATCCATCATTAACAGCAAAAACAAATTGAACGTATTTTATAGTTTCCTGAAGAACAATGTTCAGAGTTTCTTTTTCATTATAAAAAGGAATAACAGCACACACTGAGTTGTTGTTACTGCTTGTGACCTTTGAATTGCTCAAATAATGTTTTCCAACCTTTTGGTGTGGGAGTAATAAAAGCTTCCTTTAATTTTTTCCTTAGAGAATCTTTCGACAAGCCAGAACTCAATCTACCATTCTCTGCAATCGAAATTCCACCGGTCTCTTCTGACACTATAACACTTATCACATCAGCCTGTTCGCTAATACCCAGGCCAGCTCTATGACGCATTCCAAGGTTTTCACCATCGACTTGAGTTGTTGATGATAATGGTAATGTACATCTGGCAGCTTCAACAACATTACCTTTAACGATTACTGCTCCATCATGCAAAGATGATTTTGGAAAAAAGATTGAGGTCAATAAAGATTTACTGAGTTTAGCTCCAAGCACTTCGCCTGATTCAATAAAAGTACGAATCCCTGTTTCTCTGATTATTACAATTAATGCACCGTATTGCCGTTGCGAAAGTTCAAACGCAGCATCTACAATTATTTCGGCTGATTCATTCATATCGTGTTTGCCAAATATCTTCATTACGGGATTTCTGGCAAGGATAACCAGCAGTCTCCTTATTTCTGGCTGAAATAAAATAACAAACGCAATAACCCAGATGTCAGTTACCAGCTTTAGCAACCAGTTCAGAGCTTTAAAATGAGCTGCCTGTGCAGCAAACGAAATAATAAGAATAATTATTAGTCCGACAAAAATTTGGGCAGCAATTGTTCCTCTAAGCAGTGCATATAATTTATAAACAATAAATGCGACGATGAGAATATCAACTATATCTAGAAATGTTACAGTTAAGAATCCTATTTTAAATAATTCAAACATTAATTTTTAATCATATTATTAAAGAGCTTGCAGGTTTGAACTGCGTATTTAACATTATGTGTTCTGATAATTCTTGCTCCTTTACCAATTGCATATGAATTCAATGCATTTGATGCATCATCCCTATCTTCGACTGGCAAATTTAAGATATTTCCGATAAATGATTTTCTTGACAATCCTATCATAATAGGATATCCCAAAGACTTAAAATCCTCAAGCCTGGCAATCAAAGTAAGATTATCTTCAACTCTTTTCCCAAATCCTATACCTGGATCAATTATTATATTTTTAATGCCNTNATCGGAGGCAATTGCACTCTGGGTTGTAAGATAATCATAAACCTCTGAAACGACNTCAACATAAACTGGTGATGCCTGCATTGTTTNCGGTTTCCCTTTGATGTGCATTAAAATCANCGCTGCATTAAACTCCGCAACTGCATTGAAAATATCTGGTTCGAATGTTCCTCCACTTATATCATTAACGATAAGCGCCCCACTCTTCAAAGCCTCTTTTGCGACTTCTGTTTTAGTTGTATCAATCGAAATAATAGCTTCATGTGATTTATTTAATATCCCTGAAATGACTGGAATAACTCTTTTAATTTCTTCCGCTTCGCTTACCGACTCGGATCCGGGTCTTGTTGATTCACCACCAATATCAATTATATCAACACCATTCTTTATCATCTCCAGTGCATAATTAACAGCTTTTTCTGTATCTACAAATTGTCCGCCATCGGAGAATGAATCGGGAGTTACGTTTAGAATGCCCATTACGTAGGCAAACTTAAATTCAAATTTTCTTTTTCCGATTTCGTATTGACTAACTTCATTTTTTTCATAATTCTTAATTGCTTTAAAAATTTCAAGGTTCAAGGTATGGGCCTCGAGCGACGGAAGTAAATTGTCAATAATTTCTTTAAAAGATCCTGTGAGAAGCATGTCATTTCCCAAATAATAAATATTTGAGGTTTTGGTATTAATTTCTCGATTACTTAATTCTGATGAAATATTTCTTAACTCAATACCATACAACCCGGGATAAAATATTATTGAGTAGTTGTACTTTTCCTTATAATACTTAAATGATCTTTGATTCGATAAGTTTATAACCTGAGCTACCAAATTATCTTTAAGCATTGAAATTTAAATGAGGATTGGCACTAGGGATCAAATTGGATTACTAAAACTCAATTATTTTACAAGGTTCTTTAGTTCAGCAGTTGCAGCTGTAATATTATCTGTGTCAAATATAGCCGACCCTGCTACAAAAACATCAACTCCCGCTCTCTTTGCAACAACGATAGTTTCATCATTAACACCGCCATCTATTTCAATTAAAAATTTTGCTTTTAAATTTGTACGAAGACTAACAGCTTCTTCAATTCTCTTGATTGAATTTTGAATAAATTTTTGTCCTCCAAAGCCAGGGTTTACGGTCATAATTAAAAGCAAATCGATATATTCAGCAATATCAATTATGCTATTCACAGGCGTGGCAGGATTGATAACAACACCGGCTTTACAACCAAGCTCTTTTATTCTGTTTATTGTTCTATTAAGATGAACAACTTCCTCTACGTGAACAGAAATATAATCTGCACCAGCTTTAGCAAATGCTTCCAGATATTTGTCTGGTTTCTCAATCATCAGGTGAACATCGATGGGGAGCTTAGTAACTTTTCGAGCAGCTTTAACAATTATCGGTCCTATGGTAATGTTAGGGACAAAATGTCCATCCATAACATCGCAGTGAATCCAATCTGCACCACCCATTTCCGTTAGTCTTATCTGTTGAGCTAAATTAGAAAAATCTGCTGATAGTATAGAGGGAGCAATTAAAGCCATTTTTAGTCATTCTCCTCGTTTGGAATATTTGTATCTGCTGGTTTAGTTACAAAAAGGTCAACAGCATTTCCTGGATTTAATGAATTTCCGCTGCTGGGATATTGATCAAGAATAGTGTTCGGTAGAAGTGTCGCCGAAGGTTGATAATTTATTTTCCCGATGATAAGAGAACTATCGGCTAGGATTTTCCGTGCCTCGGTAAGAGATTTGCCAATTAGATCAGGAACGATAACAGAACCTCCTCCTCTACCTGCACTTATTGTCACCCCGACAAATTCACCTTGTTTTAGCATAGTCCCTTCTGCGTACTGCTGATCAAAAATCATATCTTCAGGTTGGCTGGATGGAATTCTCTCGATTCTTCCAAGCTTTAAACCTAACCGCTCCAATGCGAACTTTGCATCGAGAGTTGATTTACCTATTAAAATCGGAACGGGAATAATCTTGACACCACCACTTACAAAAAGATAAACTGCCCGACCTTCTTTTACCACCGCTCCTGCGCCAGGCTTTTGAAAAAAAATAGCTCCGACGGGAACTTGCAGACCGTACGATGTATCACTCAGTATTGGCTTAAAACCATCTTTCTCAAGGAGTGCAAACGCTTCAGAAACTTGGAGTCCAACGACCTGCGGAACCGATGTCTCGGGTGAGCTGACATACCAGGGCATAATGATGTTATCAAACAATAAGATTAGTAATAATAAGCCAAATAAACTATATAGAATCTTTTTCAGTAAAGAATTTCGAAGTATTTTTTTCATTGATCAAATATATCAATAGCCTTTTTCTTAAACAATTTAACAGGATTTACTTACTGAAATTTTAAACCGTTGTATGTTTGCATAATATTAAATGAGATTCTACCATACATTTAATCAAAAATTCATTTATTGTTTTTTTGTTTTTACGCTCAAGCATCACTTAATTTGTTCAATCGAATTAATACTGAATTAAAATGTTACAAAACTATTTCCTTTTAAATAGATTTTTAGTTGAAGCACAAGAATTTCTTGCTGATTCGCAGATAGAGGAAATTTTCTCGCAGGAAAAAAGCAAGCTTGTTATCGTTGTATCTAAAAATAATAAAGAATATTACTTGGAACTTTGTGTTATCCCTGGGAATTCTTATCTAAATTTAAGGAAGAATTATTCACGTGCTAAGAAAAACACAGTCAACTTTTTTAATGCTCTGCCTGGAAAAAAGATTACTTCCATTCAAATAGCCAATGATGATCGAATAATAAAATTAAGCTGTTCAGATTCAGAAATTTATTTTGCTATCCGGGGTAAGTTTACCAATGTATATTACGTCGACGCAAATAAAACACTGCATTCCTTCAAGTCCATTACTGAACAAATAAGTGTTAATATTAAAAAAGAATTTACTCAAAAAGTATTCCTGGACGGTTGGAATAAAATAGATTTTCTTCCGGCATCCAAAGAAAACTACCTTACTGAAATTCGTAAGAAATATCCAATCTTAGGATCTGAAATAGTCAAAGAGGTTAACGCACGATTGAATACTGAAACTGACGATAATGTCATTAAATTATTCAATGAAGTGCTCACTGAAATAAAAAATTCTAAGCCCTGTGTTTTTATTGATAATAGAGAGCGTGACGCTCAACTTGGATTTGAAAAATTTAGAAGCTTCCCTTTTACTGAAAAGAAAGAATTTGAACACTTAGTTGATGCGGTGAATTTTTGCCTTTCTAAAAAGTATTATCTCAAAGATAAATATTCTAAGGAAAAGCTGATCCGAAATTACCTCGAAAGAGAAATCAAAAAAGTTTCTTCAAAAATTCAAAACCTTCAGGTTTTAATGGAAAGAGGAACGAGAGAAACTGAATATAATAAAATTGGGAATCTGCTGCTTGCAAATATTGGTTCGATAAAAAGCAGAATGAATTCAATTACAGTTGCAGATTTTTTTGCAGGAGAAGAAAAAGTTAAAATCGATTTGAATCCGGCGTTTTCCCCACAGAAAAATGTTGACTATTATTTTGATAAATCACGTTCAGAAAAAGTAGCCTTTACAAAAAATAAACAGTTGTTTGAAAATGCAAAAAAGGATTTTGGCCGACTAAAAAGGATTGAAGAATCATTAAATGATATTGAATCAATAAAAGAGTTGGATGAGCTAATGAAAAATTTAAAAATAAAACAAATACATGGAACTGAGGACAAGGAAGATTTAAGTTCAAAGTTCAAGCAATATCTGATTGAAGGTAAATACAAGATTTATGTTGGGAAGGACAGTAAAAGTAATGACCTTCTCACTACCCGCTTTGCAAAACAAAATGATTATTGGTTTCATGCAAGAGGTTCTTCAGGTTCTCATGTAGTTTTAAGGGTTGAGAACACAAAAGAATCTATTCCCAAAAGTATTCTAAAGAAAGTCGCTGCCATTGCAGCATTCCACAGCAAATCTAAAACCAGCGGTACTGCTGCTGTTGCTTATACTTTCAAAAAATATGTTGTTAAGAAAAAAGGTGATCCTGCTGGAACAGTTCGTTTGTTGAGAGAAGATGTTTTGCTGGTAAGACCAGAAATTCCTGCGGGATGTGAGTATCTTTCTTCACAGGATTAATAGTTGGCAGTTCCATTACTCGTTAATTTTTACTTACAATGAGAATTGATTATTCAGTATCTCTAGTTTGTAAATAATCATTTATTGCTCCTGCAGCTTTTCTTCCGGCACCCATTGCAAGAATAACAGTTGCACCACCAGTCACAATATCTCCGCCTGCAAACACACCTTTCTTCGAAGTCTTCATTGTATTCTCATCAACTAAAATATTTCCCCACTTGTTGTACTGAAGATCAGGAGTAGTTTTCTGAATGATTGGATTTGAACCGTTGCCAATTGAGATTACTGCCATATCTATTGGAAGAATATATTCCGAACCTGGAATTGGAATTGGTCTTCTTCTGCCGGAAGAATCCGGTTCACCAAGTTCCATCTTCTGAATTTTAACACTCTGTAACCAACCTTTTTCATCTCCAATAAATTCCAGAGGATTTGATAGCAGAATAAATTCAATTCCTTCTTCTTTTGCGTGATGAATTTCTTCTTCTCGTGCAGGCATTTCAACATCTGATCGTCTGTAAATAATGTATGCATTCTTAGCACCNAGNCGCNTNGAAATTCTGACTGTATCCATTGCTGTATTTCCACCGCCAAACACAGCCACGTTTTTATCTTTACAATTAAACACAGGTGTATCAAATTCAGGAAACCTGTAGGCTTTCATAAGATTTACTCGTGTTAAAAATTCATTTGACGAGTAAACTCCATTCAAATTTTCTCCAGGGATATTAAGGAAGTAAGGTAGACCTGCACCAACTGCAATGAATACGGCATCATAACCATTTTGCATCAACTCATCAACAGTATCTGTGAGTCCAATTACTGCGTTTGCCACAAAATCAACACCAAGTTTTTTTAGTGAATCAATTTCAGCTTTCACTATAGATTTTGGTAATCGGAATTCTGGAATGCCGTAAATTAAAACTCCACCAAGTTCGTGTAGTGCTTCAAATACAGTAACATCGTGCCCCATCTGAATTAAATCTCCTGCACAGCTTAATCCAGCGGGACCACTTCCGACTATTGCCACCTTTTTTCCTGTTTTTGGTTTAAGTGAAGGGAGGCGAATTCCAACGGATTCTCTCTCATAATCAGCTACGAATCTTTCTAATCTTCCAATTGCAACAGGTTCATTTTTTTTACCAACAATACACTTAACTTCGCATTGCTCTTCTTGAGGACAAACTCTGCCACAAATTGCAGGGAGCAGATTATCTTCCTTCATTTTTTCAGCTGCGCCTAAAAAGTCGCCATCAGCTACTAATGCAATAAACTCATTTATTTTTACGCCAACAGGACAGCCCTCAACACAAGTTGGTTTAGGACACTGGATGCAGCGAAGAGCTTCCATTTTAGCAAGTTCTTCGGTTAAACCAAGATTTACTTCGGAGAAGTTATTTCTTCTAACTAATGGATCTTGTTCTGGCATAACCTGCCTTTGAATTTTCATTCTTTCCTTATTTGAAATTTTCTCTGACATAACTCTCCGTTATTTATTTAGTTAGATAAAATTACATTAGGTCGAAGACTATTCAATCTACATTCGTGTTCTTCAACGGAAACTTTCTCTTCCATAAGGTAAGATTGATTCCTTGTCATAAGCGTTTTAAAATCAACTTTATGTGCATCGAATTCAGGTCCATCAACGCAAACAAACACAGTTTTATTGTCGACAATAGCTCTGCAGCCACCGCACATTCCTGTTCCATCAACCATAATTGGATTTAGACTAACAACAGTCTGTATACCTTTTTCCCGAGTTACATCGGCAACTGCTTTCATCATTGGAATTGGTCCAATTGCAAGAACAAAGTCTATTTTTCTTACAGCAATTAATTCTTTCAACTGATCTGTTACGAACCCGTGCTTTCCATAACTTCCATCATCAGTAGTAACGAAAACTTCATCACACACTTTTTTCATTTCATCTTCAAGTATCACAAATTCTTTTGTCCTTCCACCGATAATGGATATTGTGTGATTACCAGCATTCTTCAATGCAACAGCTGTCGGATACGCAATTGCGGTTCCAACTCCGCCACCGATGCTTACTGCAGTTCCAAATTTTTCAATGTGAGAAGCTTTTCCCAAAGGACCAACAACATCTGCAATGAAATCACCAGCATTAAGTTCATTTAATTCTTTGGTTGTTTTACCAATTCCCTGCACGATAATATCTATTGTCCCCTTTGAATCGTCTGAGTCGGCAATCGTTAACGGGATTCGTTCTCCAACATTATTTAACCTGATTATTACAAACTGACCAGCTTTTCTCTTCAGTGCAATCTTTGGAGCTTCAATAGTGAATCGTTTGATGTTAGGGGCAATAAATGTTGCTGAAAATATTTTATGCATTGTTTTTCTTCAGACTATAATATGATGCTTTACAATACCACAAAATATGCCAGAGAAAGAGAATACCTCTCACTAATTAATGTGGGAGATTATACCAATATTTTGAAATAAACGGATTTTTTATTTGGTGACGAAAAGGCAGATGGTGATGTGTAACTGTTATTCTTAAATATAAAAAAACTTTTTTTGAAATGGAGAATCTCAGCATTTTATGGAAACAAATTATTTAGCCGATTAATATTAGTTGTAGTTGTCAACTTTGACTAAAAATCTTCGCCACCTTCCATACTACCATTGTCTTCTCCCCTTCCCTCACGCTTTGGTTTATAGTTATTAAAAGTATAACGAAGATTTAAAATGAATGCAGGAGTACGCATATCAAATGAATTGTAGTTATATAAATTGGTTCCCTCAGAAGTATATTCTCGTTTTGCTGTCCCGAGCACATCTCTTACTTGAAGAGTAACCGCGAGAATGTTTGAAATAATTTCCTGTCTTAAAGATAGGTCTGAAGTAAAGAATTCTGCCCATCGTCCTTGTGATGAAACTGTAGGACTATTATAATTTAGATTAAACTGAATTTGAGTTGAACTCCAGAGTTTAAATGTGTTGTTCAATCTCGTTTGCCAGTTAAAACTTTCGTTAGAAAATGGCTCATCGAGAATACTTCCTTCAATACGATATTTATATAGATTTCCCATAAGGTTCACATTCCAGAAACTGAATGGATCAAAAATTAGCATTACTTCACCGCCGACAGAATAATCCTTGCCAACATTGCTGAATGTAGTAAGTGTTACATTTTCTTCCAATGCTGTCCGTACTGGTTCGATTTTGTTAACTGTCTTTCTGAAGTATAATTCAGTAGAAAGCGAAGCCGTACCGAGAACAGTTTGTATTCCTGTTTCATAAGAATCAATAAATTCCGGCAACAAATCAGGATTACCAATTCTAACATTATTTGCATCTATCCATGTGGGAAATGGTTCAAGTGCCCATCCGTTTGGTCTGTTTATTCTTCTTGAATAACTTGCCATTAATGTTGATACAGAAGACATTTTATATGAAGTGTGCAAACTTGGGAAGTAATCAATTCTATCAATATTGAAAGTCTGATTTATCCACGGAACCTCAATATTTCGAAATGTATATTCAGCCCTTAAACCTACCTGGTAATTAAAAACAAAAAACATATCCGAATATATTGAGTACAATGAATGCTGGCTGTCATAAAATTTTGTGAGGTTACTGAACTGAGGCTGAATTAAATATTCATTTGTGACAGTGTCGTAATCATAAAGGTCGTTGCTTTCATCAGATTTTTCAATTTCTCCCTGGTAACCCGCTTCAAATTTACTTAAATCAGAAATTGGTAAAGTATAATCTATTTTTCCTCTGAAGTCAGTTGAAGGTCCATTCTCTGTTGTTTTTCTTCCATCGAATTGTAATCCATCTTCAAATTCTGAAGTCGTGGTAGACTCATCAGAATTTTGCTGATTAAAAATCAACTCGGCTAATAACTGATGTCCAGATGAGTTAAATGTGTGATTATAATTTGAATTTAAAGAGTAATAAGTTCCTTTACGCGTTCTATCACTTTTACCAGTATAATAGAACTCAGTTAACTCAGCTGATGAAAATTGAGTGTAATCTTGTTCAGAAGTCATTCCGCCATCTCTTTTTCCACCACGAAATCCAAAATTAAGGACATCATTACTACTTAATGAAAATTCAATTCCTGCTCTGCCTTCGAATGCTTGTCTGCCTCGGTTAATATCGCCGATCGAGTTGATTGATGATGTTCCGTTTTCAAGATAGTAAATACTGTTTTGAGTTTGGTTACCGGGAAAATATCTTTGGTTATAGTCAAGCCCAATATTTGCCTTAAAGCCATCCTGGTAATTAATTAAAAAATTCCCGCCATATGTGTCATACATTCCAGCATTAGCATTTACGATTCCATTTAAACCCTGACTTAAATTCTTCTTAAGAATAATGTTGATAATTCCTGCTGTTCCCTGCGCATCATATTTTGCTGTAGGATTTGTGATGATTTCTATCTTATCAATTGAAGCAGCAGAAATTTGTTGAAGGGCATCCTGTGGATCAAGAAGAGAGGGTCTTCCATCAATTAACACGGTAAAATTCTGACTTCCTCTTAAGCTTACATTTCCTTCAACATCAACCTGAACAGATGGAACATTCGCGAGTACATCTGCAGCATTTCCTGAAATCACTGTTTGCATCTGATCAGGGCTTATAACTTTTTTATCTATTTCATAAGTCACTGGTGATCTTTCTCCCTGAACTACCACATCAGATAAATTTATAGCTGATGGATGAATAAAAATATCTCCAAGTTCAACATTTAAAATTCCTGGCTTTATAGCTGTTTGTATTATTTCGGTATCATAACCTATAAATCTTATTTCAACTTTAAAATTACCAGGTTTGTCAATAGATAAATTAAATTGCCCATTGCTATTAGTAACACCTCCGGTAACCATCGCTGAATCTTTTAATGAAAATACGATTATGTTAGCGTACTCGATGGAATGTTTCGTGGATGCATCAAAAACTTTTCCAGAGATCGTTCCGCCAGGAAAATTGCCCTGCCTCTGCTGTGGAAAAGCGAGTAATGAGAAGCAGCTTAATATGATTAAGATATTTAATTTATTTTTCATTAAACAGAATTATAAATAAACGATTTTAGTATAGGTATTAGACAAAAATGACTGGCAAAAAGTTTAATTTTTAAGATGTGAATCTAATATAGTTAATATGATATGATAAAGCAGTGATTCGCAATATCTCTATTACTTAGTCCAGTATTCGTGGCACATCTTCACAGCATCTTCTAGTAAATATTTTTCGACGAGAAGTGAAATTCTAAAGGAGGTAGTGTTTACACCATAATAATTTATTCCATGCTTGTCTAGAAGTTTCATTGTTTCAGTTAATGCATCATTGTTGCGGCTGAAGCCTTCACCAATTATTGACAAAGCAGCCAAGCTTTCGTTGATATATATACCATCTCTTAACTTTTCTTCAAGAGCTTCCTTTGAACTATCCCAATTATATAGACTGTTTGTTGAAATGATGAAAGAACATTTATAACCTTTGTCACCAGCAATACCTGAGACCTGGAATTCCTTGATTGGAATTTGCTGTTCTTCCAAATATTCCAACACCCAGCCGATCTTTTCTGCATCGTGAACAAATACACGAACGATTTCTTTTTCAAAAACAACCGCCAAAACTCCTGCTAATTCTTTCTTAGTAACATCCTTAATAATTGTTTCTTTACTTGGATTAAAAGTGTCTCGCGCATACAATGTAATTTTAGCTTCCTTTGCAAATTGAACTGCTTGTGCATTTAATACTTTTGCTCCAGCTTCTGCCATCTCCTGGATTTGCTGATATGAAATTTCTGGAAGATGTTTTGCATCACTAACAATATTCGGATCAGTAGTGTAAACTCCATCTATATCAGAGTAAATTTCACAACGATCTGCATTTAATGCGGCGGCTAATGCAACGGCGGAAGTATCCGAACCGCCTCTGCCAAGTGTTGTTATATCACGCTTGTAACTTACTCCCTGAAAGCCACCAATGACTACAACTTTTCCTTTGTCGAGTTCATCTAAAACTCTAACAGGTCTAACTTCAATTACTCTTGCATCATTGTGGTGGTCATTTGTAATAATTCCTGCTTGAGAACCTGTAAGTGAAATGGAATCAACTCCTTCTTCGTGCAGTGCAATACACAGTAAGGCCATTGAAGTTCGTTCACCGGTGCTTAGCAGCATATCCATTTCTCGTTTAGGAGGATTTGGTGAGATTGATTTTGCCATTTGGATAAGCTGATTAGTAGTTTTACCCATTGCAGAGACTACAACAACTACATCAATTCCCTGCTTTTTGACTGCAGCAATCATTGATGCAATCTTTTTCAGTTTGTCAACATCAGCCACACTGCTGCCACCGTATTTTTGTACGATTAAATTCATCTCTGACCCAGAAGGTGTATCGTTGTATTTCGGATACGGTAACGATGCCCGTATCGATGATAGGTTACGTCAATCGTAAATAATTCGATTTCATTTGAGGTAACTATCATGATATTATATATAAATCAAGTACATTTAGAAAAACTATTTTTTATTTTTAAAATTTGTCCAGGCGACTGATAACTTGTACAACTGCCTCCCAGATTTATCATATAAATCAATTAATTCACGCATACTAATTGATGAAGGTTCAACTTTATACAAATCTTTAGCTTGTTCCAGACTTACAATCATTTCATTACATTCCGCCATCGCATCATCAAGATATTTTTGGAAGCCTGCCTTCTGATGTCTTTTAGCATATCCTTCAGCAATAAGACGAGGAACACTTTTACAAGCTCTGCTAAGCTGGTCTACTAAATCATATTTTTCTCTCTCCGGAAGTTTAGTAACAACTTCTTTCATAACAATCAACATAATTTTGTAAGCGTTTTGATAAACTTCTAAATCTTTAAAGCTTTTAATTGGATTCTTAATAATCATAAAATTTAATAATATTCTAACAAATCTTACGTTGACAGATTGGATTTTATCAATGAGCTAAATTAGAGTGACGATTCCTCACAACGATTAACGAAACGGGCATCGTAACCGATTAACGTTAAACGAATCACAGATTACGCAATTCTTCTATCAATTGGGTTTTAGATTTTGTGATGTCGTCAACTTTTTTCAAAAATCTTGCAGGCACACCGGCGACAACTGTATTTGGTTCAACGTTTTTTACCACAATTGAACCTGCAGCTACTACAGCACCCTTCCCTATTTTAACACCTTCAAGAACGACTGCATTTGCACCAATCAGAACATCATCTTCAACAATAACAGGCTCGGCGCTTGGAGGTTCGATAACTCCAGCCAATACAGTCCCAGCTCCAATGTGACAATTCTTCCCAACAATAGCTCTACCGCCAACAACTACATTCATATCGATCATAGTTCTTTCTCCAATCACTGCCCCAATATTCAATACTGCACCCATCATTATCACGCAATGATCTCCTATTTCAACCATATCTCTGATAATAGCCCCTGGTTCAATTCTGCAATTATACTTTGTCAGATCGGCCATTGGGATTGCTGAATTTCTTCTGTCAACTTCAATTCTGTGTTTGGTTATAAACTGCTTGTTGCTTTGGTAAAACTTTTCGAATTCAGAAAACTCACAGAAAAGAATTCCAGATACATCGGAACCATAATAATCAAGTTCACCAAAATTAATTTTTTCAAGATTGCCTTGAAGATAAATTTTAGCCGGAGTTTTCTTCTTCGCTTCAGCTATAGTTTTGATAATTTTATATGAATCCATTTTAATTCCGTTTTATTTTAATCCAAAAAAATAGAACGCTGATCTCACTGATTTATTATGATCTGCGCTGATCCTAAACAATCATAATAATCAGTGTTCCATTGGCTTATTTTCAAAAACAACATCCGTAAAAGAATAAAATCCATTGTCCTTCTTTAAAGCAAACTCAGCAGATTTAAGAATACCTTCGGCAAATGTTCTTCTTGATAAAGCTCTGTGTTGAATTGAAATTATTTCTCCGAGCCCTGCAAAACTTACAGTATGATCACCCGGTACATTTCCTAATCTGTGCGATGTAGTGTTGACCTCCCGATCTTTAAAAATCTTCTGGATCATCTTAGCAGTTCCGGAAGGTTTATCTTTTTTAAAACGGTGATGAGTCT
>JGI20213J14113_1000060_pt1 | contig 21596 bp, 16 predicted proteins | sample WetSurMetagenome_3_FD_14113 | JGI IMG/M metagenome (IMG submission 14113) | reverse complement strand
TCACAATTCGGAACTTCAGAGCAGAATGTTTAAAGCAATTGGAATAAGCGAGTTGGAAGCACAACAAAAATTTGGCTTTTTGATGAATGCATTTAAATTTGGCGCTCCACCACACGGTGGAATTGCATTCGGATTCGATCGGATGGTAATGTTATTTGCTGGGGTAGAATCGATCAGAGATACAATTGCGTTTCCTAAAACCGCAAGCGCAATATCGTTAATGGACGAATGTCCTTCTTCGGTAAGCGAGGATCAGCTTAAAGAATTACACTTGACAATAAAAAATTGAATAATATTTACTTCCGCCTTTAAGTAAATTTTCCTCGTTTCGATCTTAAATCGACATCGAAAATAAATTTTAAGTCCAAAGTAATTTTCTCCCGTAAATTAGCTGAAGAAGAAAGATATAAATCATATTCTCGCAACTTCTGTCAGAATTACTTTAAATTTCTGTAATAATTACTTCAAAAGTTTCTCAATTCAAAAATTCAAAACGCATGTAAGCGAGTTTAAAGAAGCTACTCAATTTTGAAAGTTCTACTTTGGATAAAATTCTCAAGCGGCAAAATGAACGCTTGAAATTTCAAAGAGATTCTTAATAAAGCGTTAGCAATTCCACAACACCCTAAATAGAAATAACTACTTGTAAATCTTACCCGCGTCAATAATTACGTCAATTTGGTTTGAAATTTAAGAGGAAAACGGTGTTCTATAGGCTTGGCATATTTTTTCGGACATAGTTAGAAAAAATTATAAAGGATTTAAGCTTTGGGTCAGCAACAACTTTTAATGATAGTATTGGCGATAATAATAGTCGGAATTGCGATCGCAATTTCCATACAGTTATTTAGAAGCAACGCTATTGAGTCGAAGCGAGATCTTTTAATTGAAGAAACAACGAGTCTTGCAACAATGGCGGTTCAATACTATAAGAAGCCACAAGCTATGGGAGGCGGAGGAAGATCTTTCATGGGTTGGGAAATCCCTTCACAGATGGTACAAACTTTCAATGGAAATTTTATGCGGGCTGTTGTAAGTGCCAATGAAGTTATAATAACTGGCACAGGAAGTGAAGCAGTAACAGATACTGATTCAATAAAAGTCGAAACAACAGTAAGACCAGACGAGATTTTTACGGTAATTATTAATTAACTCAAATTAACCAACTAACTAAATTCTCAATAAACAAAGGAGTAAAAAATGGGTCAGCAACAACTTCTCTTAATCGTACTTGGCGTTATCATAGTAGGTATCGCAGTAGTCGTAGGTATTAATCTTTTTAATGCCAATGCAGAAGAATCAACAAAAGATGGTGTAGTATCAGATTGTACAAACCTCGGTGCTATGGCGCAGCAATATTATAAGAAGCCAACCTCAATGGGCGGTGGCGGAAATAGTTTTGCAGGCTGGGAAGTTCCAGGAACTGGTGTACAGGGTGGATTAGATTCAACAGCTTATGGTCTGTATACAAACGCAGCTGGAACACAAGCTTCAGTTGTGATAACTGGAACACCTCATGAATATACTTGGGATGTAACTACCACAGTAACAGCAACAGATATTACTACAGTAGTAAACGACTAATTAGCTTTAGATCGATTACTTCAAACGTAATCCCAAAGGCTGTAAAAGTAACTTTTACAGCCTTTTTTATTTTAAATATTACTTAAAGGAAATTAAAAAGCATATTTAACAAAGAATAAGGGAGGAATTTTCGGAACTATATTTGAATACAAAACTGATAAATCAGAAAAAAGGAAAAGTGGCAAATGGTTGAGTATAAATTTACTGCGCAAAAGTTGAACGGGCAGACCATAACAGGGACCGTTACTGCAAATACTACTGCAGAAGGAAAGAAAAAAATTCAGAAGCTAGCCGAAAAGAACAAGCTAAAGCTTAGCGACGTTCAGAAAAAATCGACCTATATCTATCGGATTCGGAAAGGCAAAGAGAAACCTCTTAGGGGAGAACAAAAAGCTTTTAGCAGGAAAGAAGTTGAAGAAGCTTTAGCCAGGCTTGGTTACAAAGTTCTATCTATCAATAAGAAGCTGTTTGATTTTCAATCAAAGCCTCCACATTCGGAGATAGTGACTTATGTAAAGATCAGCGCAGAACTACTTGAACAAAAACTAAACTTTGGTGAGATACTGACTCTTCTTATTAATGATACACAAAATGCCACACTCAGAAACACATTAAAAGAGATAAGTAATGATCTTAGGAAAGGTGCAGATTCTGAAGCGACTTTCCTAAAATATCAGCATGTCTTCGGAAAGTTTACTTCTTACATGTTAGGTTTGGCATCAAAGAGCGGTAATATGGCAGAGATATACAGAGCTACAGCAAAATTCCTTGAGAGACAACAAGAATTCAGGAAAAGTTTAAGAAGCGCACTAATTACACCAATGGTTACATTATTTGTGCTTTTTCTGGCTGTCTTATTTTATGTTGGTTACATTTTCCCGGAGACAGCAAAATTATTTGTTCGTTTTGGTATAGAACTTCCCCCAATGACGGCATTTACATTAGCCGTGAGTGACTTTCTTATTGCGAATCCAATCCCAATCGCAGTAGTCACACTACTTCCACCAATTTTGTTATTTCAGTTCAGCAGAACCACTAAAGGAAAATATATGGTCGATCAATATATTTTGAAAATACCCATTCTCGGACCATTGGTTCACAAAACGTTGATAGAAGTATTCTGTCGTGTGTTTTATACACTTTATCATGGATCAGCAGAAAGTATTGAACCCATTAGAATTGCTGCCGAAGCAACCGGCAACAGTTATTTTGAAGACAGAATAAAGTCGGTAGCAATACCATTGATGCTTAAAAAAGGAGTCGGTGTTACAGATGCTTTCCAAGCGACAGGAGTATTTACTGAAACTGCGATTTCTCGTATTCACTCAGGTGAAGAATCTGGTACCATAAAAAATACTGCGTTGCAGCTTGCAAACTACTATGAGAGCGAAACAGTTTATCGTCTTAAAAATCTTATAGAAATAATTCAGGTTATGATTGCGATGATAATAATGGTGATTATGATTGCACTAACGTTGGTATCTGCGGAAACTGCAACTGTAAGACCAAAGCAGCCCGGAGTTAATTAGGATAATGGAGATTTAAGTAAGTTATGATTGAGACAAACTTGGAAATGACGGATAAAATAGGCTATCTCCTTTTTAAGAAGGGAATTATTGATGCCATTACGCTTGAGAAAGCATTAAATGCAAAGGTAAACGACAGGAATAAGTTAAGACGTAATCTTGCACAAATCCTGGTTGATGAGTTCAATTACGATCACGATGTTGTCTTCAGAGAAGTTGCAATTCTTTATGCATTCCGTGAATTGGATATCGACTCGTATGAAATTCCAAGCGATCGTCTGGATGCGATTCGTAAAATGATTGAAGGTTCAGGGGATGAGCTTAAGGAGATAATTCTCAGGCATAAAATTCTTCCTTTCATGTACGATGAACGACAGAAAGATAAATTAATAATTGCGGCGATAGATCCTACAGACAGAAACATACCCAAAGTTGCATTCGGACTGAATGCTCAGAGATATGAAGTAATCTTTATCAAGAAAAAAGATTATGAAACTCTGGTTGAAAAAATCCTGCCTCCTGAAAACGTTTATCTAAAAGCAATATCTGATGATGATGAAAGCTTTATTCCTACAGAGGATAAAGAGGGTGATTTGGATGAGGAAGAACTCGATGCGGAAATAAATAAAAGCGCACTGATAAATCTTGTTGAAGGCGCATTGGTAGAAGCAGTTCGCAAAGGCGCAAGTGACATTCACTTTATTCCGTGCACTGGTCATCGTACTGATGTTTACATGCGAATTGACGGATCTCTTCGATTGTGGCATGTTCAGGAGAATACTCTTCCGGAGGCTGTGATAGCCGTAGTTAAAGATCGCGGAAAAGGTATGGATAGGTTTGAACGTGAAATGGCACAGGATGGATTTATTCAAAGAGAAATAGATGGTTATGTCATCAGGTTTAGAGTATCGGTTCTACCAATGGTTGGCACAGAATTAAAAAATAAGTTTGAAAGCATTGTCATAAGAATTCTGGACGATAGAAAGGTTATTAGAGATCTTGATAAGTTAGGCCTCACTGGAATCGCGAGACAAAATTTTGTTAAGGCTATTAATCAGCCGCAGGGAATGGTGATTCTCACTGGTCCTACTGGTAGTGGAAAAAGTACAACTCTTGTTGCTGCTCTTTACCAGGTTATAAATCCAGAAGTAAATGTGCTCACTGTGGAAGATCCCGTGGAGTATGTTATCGAAGGCGCTCGTCAGTTAAAGATTGGATACAAAATGAATTTTGAACAAGCTATAAGATCCATTCTTCGTCACGATCCGGATATTGTTTTAGTGGGTGAGATGAGAGATAAAGAAACAGCAGAAACAGCAATCAAGCTTGCAAACACAGGCCATCTGACATTTTCTACTTTACACACTAATGACGCACCAAGTGCTGTCGCAAGACTCTTTAAAATGGGGATAGAACCATTTCTTATAGCATATGCGATAAATCTCATAGTGGCACAAAGATTGATTCGTAAGCTATGTCCAAAATGTAAAAAGAAGGAATTGAACTTTGATAGCACAATTATGGAAGCAGCCGGAATAAAAATGGATGATTGGAAAAATGTAGATTTGTATCGTGCAGTTGGCTGCGAAGAATGTAATAACACAGGATACAAAGGCCGAATGGCAATTCATGAAGCACTTTATTTTACCAAAGATATAAGACAGCTAATAGTACGTTCCGGCGCAGAGGTAGATGAAGAAGGTGTTAGAGTTCAAGCGAAGAAAGACGGGACATTAAGTTTAAGAGACTCCGGTCTTGAAAAAGTAAAACTGGGAATCACTACTGTTGAAGAAGTTCTCTCTTCAACAATGGAAGAATAAACCAGTTAAATTTGGTGGTAAGTTTTACTTACCAGGTTGAGTTAATTTTTCAGTTAAAATATTTTACAAGTTGTTACAATTTTATATATTGTAAATAACGATTCTTTTTAATTAAAGTAACGATTATTTACAAAATAAAATTTCTTGGAACAATAAATGTTATTGGCTTTAATTAAATGATGATCTAAAAATAGTAGAAAGTTTAATTTTGGTAATCACAGAAGAAAAAAGAATACTATCAGATTTCGTTGCATCAATACCTGATTCACTCTTCGGTCCAGATAGGGTTGGATATATTCTCGAAAACAGCAATAAATTAGCTGAGGAAGATAAAGTTCTTTTAAGGAAATTCGTCAATAAAGTCCTTACTTCTATGATTGAGCGAGATGCTTCCGATATAGAGATTGGTGGGCATGGGAACGAAGGTTATTTCTGGATGAGAATTCACGGAAAACTTGAAAGAGTAAAAGACCTTCCCCAATTTACAGAAGATGAATCCGCACTAATTATAATTAACCTCTTCAACACTAATCAGAAAAAGTATATTGCTACTACAAGAAATCTTGATTTCAGTTATACTTTTTTCTATGAGCGCAGAAAAATTAATGTAAGGTTTAGAGCAGACGCTTACTTTGATCTGGATACTTTGGCTTGCAGCATTAGAGCAATAAATACATCCATCAGACCCCTATCCTCATTAGAATTTCATCCAAATACTATAAAATATCTCAGCCACAATTATATAAAGTTTGGATTGACGCTGATAACAGGAATTACCGGTTCCGGTAAATCAACAACATTAGATTCAATAGTTGATCATCATAATAAATTTGATCCTGCACACGTAATTATTATTGCTGCACCTATTGAGTATGTACACACTTCAAATTTTTGTATGATTAAACACAGGGAAGTTGGAAGAGATGTTCTTTCATTCAAAGAAGGTGTCGTTCAATCATTAAGACAAGATCCTGATATAATAATAATAGGTGAAATGAGAGATCCAGACACTATCATGGCTTCTCTTGAGGTAACTGATACAGGTCATAAAGTTTTTTCTACACTACACACTTCGTCAGCAACCGAGTCACTTGAAAGAATAATTGCAGAAGTAAATCCAATAGAACAAGACAGAGTTCGTAATAGACTTGCTGATGTGCTTGTTTCTGTAATTTCACAAAAATTAGTCCCAAGTCTCGATGGTAAACGAGCGCTTGCTAAAGAAGTATTGGTTATTACACCCAGTGTAAAAGCCGCTATAAAAAATAATAACCTTGGTGAAATTTATATGATGATAAATCAAGGCGGACAACTGGGAATGATTACAATGGAACAGGACTTAAAACGACTTTACGATCAGAAGAGGATATCGTTGGAAACAGCGGTTACCTATTCAAATAATAAAACAAGAATTAATCAATTATTGTCAGCAAAATGAAACAACTAATTTGTATTTACTGTGAAGGAAATGATACTAAGCTTGCCGTTATAGAGAAGGAAGGCGAAGGTAGAAAACCTTCCGTTCTTAAAACAGCTTCAGTTAGTCTCATAAAATCTTCTGCTCAGCTGGAAGAAAACGTAAGCGGTTTTCGCATTGAAGGCGAAACACTTGATGTAGAAGGTTTGGAAGAGTCAGCTTCCATGAAGAGTGATTTAGACACTTCAAGTATTTCTGAAGTCAGTAATGCGTTAAAGGGAATTAATTTGTCCAAGTCTAACTTCATCCCTGCATTAACTGAACCTGCGATTTATTATCATGTGTTTGAAGGAGCCAGATCACCTAAGCCGCTGAAATTAAAACAGGAAATAATGGCAGATATCCTGGAATCCAAAAACATTAGTGTGGATAAAGAGAGCCTTGATTATGTAGAACTCTCTGATAAAGCATTATTATCGGTTTTTGTAGTTGGTGATATCAGGTGCATTGATCTTGTTAACTCTTTAGCCAGACAGAGGGGTAAGAGAAGTTTTAAAATACCTACAATTAAAAGTGCTGATATTTCACTTGCCTATTATGTTGCAAAGAGAAAAAAGTTTTTCCCGGATGATCACTCATTGATTGTTTACATAGGTAAAGAATATAGCAAGTTGATATTTCTCCAGGGGCGAAGATTAAAACATATAGGAACGACACTTGACATCGGAACACAAAACCTTCATACCTATGATGTTTATTTTTCGAAAATACTTCTTGAGATGGAAAATGGAGGTATTTCGTCTCTTGATAATATTGTGGTATGCGGTGAAGATGATTCCGAAAATTTAATACTTTCATTTTATGGAACATTCCCGGAAGCTAATGTTAGCCGACTTGAATTTGATGATGTTGATCTATCTGCTTTAGATGAGGAGACAAGGGAAAAGTTCTCCATGTTCAGTGTCCCGGTCGCAATTGCAACTGACTACTTTGATGAGCTGAATAAAGAGCATCAAGGCATTCACATTCTGCCTAAAAGTATTAAGGAAGAACAAAAAGCTTTTCAGTTTTCCTGGCATAGCTACGCAATTCTGCCATTACTTTTTATTGCCACTTTCTTGATTACACAACAAGTATTAAGAAACAATAAAAGGATGGAAGTTCTGGATAAAGAAGTAGCAGAAAAAACATTATTGATGAGACAAAACCAGGAAATTTTAAGTAAAATTGCCGACATTGAAGGCAAGATAAGCAGTTTTGACCAAACCCAGGCCATTTTGGATTCAGCCACAGCTGGTGCTGGTGTCTGGAAGAATGTTATTTCTAAAGTTTCAGATTTTTGTGGTAAGAATAGCAATCTATGGATCTCGAAGTTATCAAGTGGAGGAGGAAGATCCGTCGCAGCTGAAGGCTATTCACTTTCTAGAAATACACTTACTGATTTCGCCTCTTCAATAGAAAATTCATTGTTGAAAAGCATGACGTTTGAAGAGTTGAGGGAAAAAAGCGCTTACAAGTTTAACTTAAATTTTAACACTTCAAATCAGCAGAACCAAAATGAATAAGAAATTAAGAAGTACTCTCGGCTTAGTTGCCTTGCTGATAATCATACTGGTTATTGGGGGAATATATTTGTTTGTATTCCAGCGTGGTGCTATAAACGAGAGACAAGAAAAGCTTGCTGAACTCAATGCGAATGTTTATGATCCAGTAGAGCTTAACGCACGTTTCGTATCACTTGAAAAGCGTTCGGCCGAACTTGATTCAATACTTTCTGCCAGAAAGTTTAATATTCCTCAAAACATTCAGTCGATTAAGTTCTACAACTTTGTTAACAGCATCGTAGCTAATTTCTCACCATATACCCAGGTGAACGTTGAATATCTTGATCAGATAAAAGATAAGGAATTCTTTGTTCATCAATATAAACTTTCAGGGAGCGGATATTTTAATGAAGTTTATAGTATGATATATGCGATAGAGCAAAGCAAGGAATTAAAAAAGATTAGTACGCTTACTCTTGGAAATCTTATCAGAACTGATAAGGATGGAGTTCCATTATTTCTGGTTAATTTTGACATAGTTGCACAAGTTTACTACTCTTCTGATAGTAGATTTGCAGCAGTTGCCAGGGTAGAAAATGATCTTGTTACTGGTCCACTTTATGATGCTTTCTATCCGTTAATTAGAAATGAAATACCACCTAATGTAGACAACCTTCTTGATGTTCAGGGAGCTAAATTGTTAGCCTTAATTCCCGAAGGTGCATTCGTTGCAGATACTAAAGGAAACACTTATTTGGTTTGGGAGGGAGAACAGGTCTACCTGGGTTATTTAACTAAGATCGATTATGATAGCAACACTGTCAGTTTCATACTGAATAAGGGTGGTATCATAGAAAAAGTTACTTTAGAATTAGATAAATATACAAGTAAAAACTGAGAGAACTAAAATGAAAAACATAATTACTTATCTGATATTATCATTCTTTTTCGTCCTTCAGGCATATCCCCAGCAGTATTGGGAACGCCAGTTTAAAACTTATCAAAGCCCGGACGAGCTAGTGACAATGTCCGAAACACTTCCTTTTGATCAAGCCATTGAATTATTAAGTAAGGTTAGTGAAAGCGTTTCAGGAAGGAGAATCGTTTCAACAGCAAGCAGGCAGGATCCAATAGGTATAGAAATAACTAATATGCCTTTTGATAAAGCATTATTAATGATAGTAAATTTTGCTGGATTGCAGTATGAAATGAAAGAAGACGTGATCATTGTTAAAACAAAAGAAGGTCCTGCATTTGAGCAATCGCCCGAAACTTATGCACCCGTAACACAACGAGAAGTTAGAATATCAGCTGTATTTTGTGAAATCGATGTTCAGGAAGCAAGAAAAATTGGATTTGATTGGAGATTTTTATTATCAGGTGATCAAACAAATGTCGCCGGTGTGCTCAGGGGCGAGACTGAAAAAAGTCAGGATGGGGAGAGCGGATCATCATCGCAGACTGGACTTCCACCCGAATTTAAACTTGGTGTTACTTCTGACTTCAAGATTGGTGATTTTTTTGGTCAAGCTACTGCTGTCTTTAAATTCTTTGAAGAGAATGGTATTGGCGAAATCATTTCAAATCCAAGCATAGTTGTACGTGATAGAAATGAAGGAAAAATTCAAATAGGATCTGATTTTTCTGTAAGGACAAGAGACTTTGCCGGAAATACTACTGAGAAATTTTTTCCAACAGGAACAATCATTATAGTTACACCATATATTCATAAAGAAGGTGGGCTAGATTATGTTCTGTTAAATGTAGCTGTTGAGAGAAGTTCATTTTCTACCAGTGAAACAACTACAGAAATAAAGAAAACAACTGCAGCTACACAGGTTATGATGCTCAATGGAGAGGAGACGGCAATAGGTGGTTTATTTTTAAATGAAGAGGCAATAGTCCGCAATGGTATTCCATTCCTAAAAGATCTTCCTTGGTGGGTATTTGGTATTAGATATTTAACTGGTTTCGATCAAACAATAGTCAGAAAAAAAGAACTCGTTATTCTCTTAAAAACCGAGCTTATTCCAACTCTTCAAGAAAGATTTGAAAATCCGCAGTGGGAAAATGTTTTAAGAAGAGAAATGGATCAGGGTAGAAACCGAGTTAAGTATTATCAATTCGAAGGCTCAAATGAAGAGACACCATAAAAATGGAATCAATTCTTATAGTAGATGATGATATTAATCTTTGCACCGTTCTTTCGGAGGAATTGAATGCAATTGGTTATGATGCCAACTATTTAACAGACGGAGAAGAAGTTGCAAAAGTTTTAGAAACCGGGAAGATAGACCTTCTTCTCCTTGACTTAAAGATGCCCGGCACGGATGGCTTTGATGTACTGCAGAAAATTAATAATAATCATAACTCCCATCCCAAAATTATAGTCTTAACAGCCTATGCAGATGTAAAAAGCGCAATTGAATCTGCAAGATTAGGTGCCACAGATTTCATCAGCAAACCCTATGACTTTGATGAGCTACTGATTACGATCAGGAAAGTCCTTCAAAACGTCAATTAGTCGGAGATCCGAAAAATGAGGATCAACCTTAGAATTCTGCTTATTAACTTTATCATAGTTGCTCTGATACTTAGTGCTTCGGTCTTCGCTTTTTATTCTGTAATGAATAATGTTTTAGTTTCACAGCAATCCCGTCAGCTGATCAGCGCTACAAACACCTTTAATTATGTTTTAAGATCAAAAATCATTGAATGTGAAGACGAGTTTTTAGCACTTTCTCCTCCAGAAATAGAAACAATTCTCAAGACCAAAAACCTAAAAGCCAATAACCTGGATTTTATTCTACTGCTCGATAATTCATCTAAGAATATTATTAATTTAGCAGTTAACAAGAATGTTTATCTGCCCGATAGAGCAATCTCTCGTGAAGATTTCTTAAACTATAATCCTTATGCCTTGGTGTTAGAAGTCAAAAGAGAAAACAATCAAAGTTATCTATTAGGAAGAGTCATTACTTCTACGCTGCTCAATGAGCTTTCACAAAAGATAAATTCGGAGATCGCTATTGTGTGGGAAGGAACACCAACAGACATCTCAAATCCTGCACAAAATCAAACTTTCTTATATTTACTTACCAAAGCCAACGAATACTTAAAGAATAAAAATAATTTTGAAATTTATAGTGATGGTACAGAATCAACGGATATAATAGCCGCGGTTTATAAACCGGCCCTTTCGGTCCACAAACAAAACAAGTTGTATTTTCTGATCTTTACTTCATTTGGAGAAACAGGAGAACTCCGAACCACTCTAAGAAATATTTTCTTAATCGTTGGACTGGTTGGCATTGTCTTGTCTCTGATTTTTACACACGTATTTACAGATAAACTCAGAAAACAAATTTCCGAATTAGGCAAAGCAACAGAACAAACTTATTCCGGCAATTTCAAACATAGAATTAATATTAAAAGCAAAGATGAAATTGGCAGGCTGGGCGATGCGTTTAACAAAATGCTTGATGAACTGGATAAAAAGGAAAAAGCAAAAAATGAGTACTCCGAATTCATTACACTGATAAATCAGAACCCAACGCTCCGAGAAATTTCAGAGGCAGCACTAATTAAAATTATTAATATCGGCGGATTCATTATTGGTGGACTCTATGGTGTAGATGAGGAAGAAATTACTCTCATTAGCTCATATGGTTTCGATTTCAGGTCAAGTAAACAGCCCGAGGAGTTTGACTTACACAAACGGGTTCTTAGAACCAGGGAAAAGCTTGAGCTATTTGCAGAGGATTACTTGCCTGTTGTTTCATCGGGCTTGATGGAAATAAAAATAAGATATCTGCTTATGCTGCCGATAATTTATAACAACAAAATTACAGCAATGCTTGAACTCGGCTCAGTAAATAAGCCAAGTGAAGAAGCAATCGAATACCTTGACAAAATTAAAGATCAGTTAGCGATTGGCATTACAAACTCCAAAGCACTCGTTCAAATGGAAAATTTTGTTGCTGAACTTAGAAAACTTAATGAAGAATATCAGAAGCAGAATCTTCAAATCAAACAGCAGAATGACACGCTGATTCAATTACATAATGAGTTAAAAGAACAAGCGGAAGAGCTTGAGAAACAAAAAGAGAAGGCCGAAGAATCGACACGAATTAAGTCGCAATTTCTAGCAAGTATGTCGCACGAACTTAGAACCCCTATGAATTCGATTCTCGGGTTAACCGAACTGATTCTTGAAAAAGCAAATCTGGAAGATAAAAACAGAGAACGCCTTGAAGTTGTTTTGAACAGTGGTAAGAGACTTATGAATTTAATAAATGATATTCTTGATCTTTCAAAAATTGAAGCCGGAAAGATGGATGTCAGATATGAGGATGTGATTCTTGATGAGTTAATAGAAGAGGTTTCGGCTTCCATTACACCTCTTGTAAATAAAAGAGGTATTGGATTTCAGGTTACCAGAAATATAGATACCCGAATGTTGATAAACACAGATCGTGCTAAGGTTACGCAGGTATTGATAAACCTTTTGGGGAACGCAGTTAAGTTTACTGATGAAGGCAATGTTACGCTTAGAATTTCATCTGATGATGATTTGCTTAACTTTGAAGTAATTGATACAGGGATTGGTATTTCAGAGGAAGACAAGCAGTTGATTTTTGAAGAGTTCAGACAAGCCGATGGTTCAACAACCAGAAAATATAGCGGAACAGGTCTTGGATTGGCGATCTCAAAAAAAATATCGGACTTACTTGGCGGTAGTATCTCTGTAAGCAGCCAACTAAATATAGGATCTACTTTTACATTTTCAATTCCTCTAAGATTTGTTGATACTAAATTACCCGAACTTCAAATTAAAATAGATGTTCACACACTTATAAAGAACAGAAAGAATCCTATTCTTGTCATTGATGACGATGAAGAAGTCAGATATACAATCGGGCAGTATTTGCTTTCTAAGGGATATGAAGTCATCTTTGCTGAAGATGGTGATAGGGGTTTGCAGATGGCTATTGAAAATCAGCCGTTTGCAATTACACTTGATGTGATGCTGCCTGGTAAAGATGGCTGGAGTGTTCTAAAAGAATTGAAGGCAGAACTGCGGACCAAAGATATTCCAGTAATAATGGTATCAATAATTGGTGATAAAAACATCGGCTACGAACTTGGTGCGTTCGAATACTTTATAAAGCCCATATCATCAGAGAAATTGCTTTCAGCATTTTCCAAGCTTGAAAATCTAGCTACAAAACCGATACAAAAAATTGTTGTTGTTGATGATGATGAACTTGAGTTTGAAAAATTTAAAGAAGAGTTTTCTTCTAAAGATATTAGAATAGAATATATTAGAGACAGCGAGTATGCGTTTAGTAAAATAGCCGAAGTACAACCCGACTTAATCATAATAGATCTTATGATGCCAAAGATTGATGGTAATACTCTCGCCTATAAACTTAAATCCAATATTAAGACCAGGCATATACCGATCATCATAAGTACAGCAAAGGATCTGACAGATGATGAAAAAACATCTTTGAATGATATAGTTGAAATCATTGCGGTAAAATCTAAAGAACATCCGGATAATGTTATAAAAGTTGTCCGAAATCGTATCGAGATGCAGCAAGCTGATCTAGATGATTCACTCCAGAATATAGCTAATAAGCCATCTGTGTTTAACGGTATGATTAAAAATGGTAATAATTTTACTGATAAACATTTTATTGCCGAAGTTTTAATTGTTGATGATGATCCTGACACTCTCTACACTTTGGATGAAATAGTTCAAGCATGCAATTGTAGTACAGTTCTTGTAAAAAGCGGAAAAGAATGTCTCGCTCAACTTGAGCAAAAAATTCCCGACCTGATTCTTCTGGATATAATGATGCCTGAAATGGATGGATTCCAGACAATAAAGCAGATCAAGTTAAATAAAAAATGGTCCGATATACCAGTATTCGCTGTAACAGCAAAGGCGATGAAAGATGATAAAGATATAGTTTTAAAGCAGGGATTCTCCGATTACATTCCCAAACCAGTCAATGCAACTATTGTATCTTTCAAAATACAGAAGCTGATCTCCCAGTTAAAAACAAGTTGAAATGAAAAAGATTCTTGTTATTGATGACCTGCCTGAAAATGTATTCATTTTACAAGACCGTCTTGAGAATGAAGGTTATGAAGTAATTGTTGCATATGACGGCAACAGTGGAATTGAGAAAGCCCACACGCACTTACCTGATCTTATCCTTCTTGATGTAATGATGCCCGACATAACTGGTTTTGAAGTTTGTAAAATTCTTGTCAATGATGAGAAGACAAAACATATTCCGATAATTCTCGTAACGGCAAAAGCTGGCTCTGAAGATACAAAGGAAGGACTGGAAGCCGGTGCATTCGATTATATTAAAAAGCCCTTTAACAGAGTGGAATTATTTGCACGGGTTAAATCAGCGCTTAAACTTTCTGAGGCGAATAAACTTCTTTTAGATGTTGAGAAGAGAGCAACCTATATTGCTACTGTTGTAACTGCCAATCATAAAATAAAACAACCGTTAACACTGCTTAGTCTTTCTTCCGCAGCAATAAAAAGAGAACTTAAAAAAGAAGAGATTTCGAGAGAGGCGATATTAAACCGAATTAGCTATGTGGATATAGCAATAAAGGAAATTAATGAAGTACTTAACAAATTGAACTCAATCAAAGAACCCACATTATCTGAGTATACAAATAACATTAAAATGATAAACGTAGATGAGGAAGAACCTAAATGAGTTTCTGTATGGTAGACAACATCGTTTCAAACTCGTACGGCTTCTGAATCTGGCTGTTGATATTGTATTTCAAAAGTTCAGAATCATCTTCAACCCACATGCTTCCTGAAGATAATATTATAGGCAGGTCCAGATTTAATTTTCTTATTTCAGCAATAGTTTCAAGCCCAGACATTCCCGGCATATTATAATCAATTATTGCAAGATCAACCTTAATTTCCTCCGTGAGAATCCTTAGAACCTCTTTACCGGAAGCTACCTTAATTACTGAATAGTCATTTGTTTCTAAAAGTTCTGCAAGAAGTTCGCTAAGCATTGGCTCATCATCTGCGAGCAGAATAATTTTTTCACTCGACTCTGAAGGTACTTCTTTCGGAGGCTCAAAAGCCGGGATATAAACATCAAAAGTAGTCCCGGCTCCAGGTTTGCTTGAAACATCAATAAATCCATTGTGAGCTTTTATAATTCCATAACTTACATACAAACCTAGTCCTGATCCAGTATCCTTGGACTTTGTGGAGAAATAAGGATCAAATATTTTCGTCAGATTTTTTTCTTCTATGCCAACACCATTGTCTTGGACAGAAAACCTAACGTAGTTACCAATATTTAACATCGGGAAATAAGCAAGGTTTTCCTTGTTGATAGTTGTGTTTCTGGCTGAGATTTTAATTTTACCTTTACCCTCGGTTGCTTCCTTTGCATTTACACACAAATTGAGCAACACCTGATAGATTTCAGTGCTGTTGCCTAGCAGATCGTAAAGTTTCTCATCGACTTCTTCGGTAAGCGTAATAGCTCTTGGAAAGGTTTGAGTTATAATTTTTATAATTTCGCCTAACAACTGGTGTGGCTTTACAAGTTCCTTCCTTTTGGATGTTGGTTTGCCAAAAGAAAGTAGTCCTTTTGTCAGATCTCTTGCTCTAACTGAACAGTTCTCAATGTTATCGATCAGCTTCTGAACAGATTCATTTTGATCTACTCTTTTTCTTAACAGATTAACACTTCCAAAAATACTGGATAGCAGATTGCCAAAATCGTGTGCCATTCCGCTTGAAAGCTTTCCAATGGTTTCAAGTTTTTGAGCTTGCAGAAGTCTGCTTTCAAGAGCAGCATTCAATTCTCGGGTATTTATATTACTTATTACAAATGATAAAAGGGTAGCAAATTGTTCAACAAGTGTAACTTCATCCCAGCTAAAGCTATTCTTACGCTTCCCTACAATTAATGTTGCTATTAGCTGATCATCAAAAAAACAGGGGGATATTACCAAAGTTTTACAATTTAGTGTTGTTGTAATATTATAACCGAGGTTGTTAATTTCATTAAGTGCCAGAAGTGAATGTTTATTTAATGAAAGCCACTTTTTAATGAATTTAAAATCGGTGAATACCGTCTTTTCTACTTCTGTCTTGTTTGCAATTAAATTTTTTGGATCAAAGTATTTGAATTCTGCTCCAGTACCATCATTTAAAAACACGATCAATCCAAAATCACCACTTGCTAACGAAACTGATTTTATCAGTATTTCGTTTGCAAGAGTCTCAATTGAATTTTCCTTTACCATGTGTGTCAGAATTTCTTGAAGTTCATTTCTGAAGTCAACTACCGGTATTGGTAAAAATTCATTTCTTTTTTCCTCAGTGGCGGTCTCACCATGGGCAAGCAATTCAAGTTTGTAACTATCAGGCGATTTTTGTTTTGAATTTATTAAAATAGGGGTGATGCGAATATCCTGATTGACTTTAGGAAGAAATATTACTTCTGGTTTTTTATAAAAGGAGTCGATATTTCTTTCAATCCCCATAGCTATGAATAGTTTCGACAAGGACATCCCTTTTAACCGGGCAATGTCCGGAAAATATTTCTTAAAGCTTTTATTAAACCAGAATATCTTAAATTTATTATCAGCTATTGCAAGCGGGAAGGTATCCCCTAAAATTAATTCCGGAGAATATTTGGCAAATATGCTCGAGGGCATTTAATGTTAGACAGGCCTTAATTCATATTTTTTAATTTTGGTATAAAGAGTCTTTGGACTTATACCTAATTGGTTTGCGGTTTGCGTTCTATCCCATCTGTTTTTATCAAGCACTTTCTTAATGTGCCATCTTTCCAAGTCTTCCATACTTAGAATTTCCTCAACTTGTTCAAATTCTGAAAACTTTTTTGTTTGCATTTGAAATGATTGGGGAAGGTTGAGATCCTCTGGATTGATAATATCGCCTTCTGCGAAAATCAGTGCTCTCTCAATTATGTGATCAAGTTCTCTTATATTTCCATTAAATGAATAAGCAAGCAAAATCTCTTCCGCCTGTGCAGATAAATGTTTGGGAGATCTTATGGGTGTTTTTTCTTTTATGAAATGATTTGCAAGCAGTAGAATATCTTCCTTTCTATCTCTCAGTGGAGGAATGGTAAGTGTGATAACATTCAATCTGAACAACAAATCCTTTCTGAAATTTTTATTATCTGCTTCTTCAAGAAGATTACGATTGGTGGCACCGATTACTCGTACGTTAGATGTTAATGTCGTTATGCCACCTATTCTTCTATACTCACCATTCTCTAGAAATCTTAGAAGTTTCGGTTGGAGGGCAAGACTCAATTCACCAATTTCATCCAGAAAAAGAGAGCCTCCGTGAGCTATTTCAACTAAGCCTTGTTTTGTATTCTTCGCATCAGTGAAAGCACCTCTTTCATGTCCAAAGAGTTCGCTTTCAATAAGCTGATCTGGCAAAGAAGCACAGTTGATAACGACAAACGGTTTGTCTTTTCTTGCGGAATGCTTATGAATGTATTCGGCTAAAAGTTCTTTCCCTGTCCCTGTTTCGCCCTCAATCAGAATATTTGAATCGGATATAGCTGCTTTGTTTGCAAGATTAAGAACTCTTTTTAATTGAGTACTGTTTCCTATAATATTTTCAGAACCCTTCTTGCTAATCTCTTTTGTTAGAATCTCAGTTTTAACAAGAAGTTCTTTATGTTCGAGCGCTCGGCCTAAGGTTAATAGCAGGTCTTCAAATTCGTATGGTTTAGTAATAAAATCATAAGCTCCTGCCTTAATGCAATCAATTGCTTTTCTCATCTCTCCTTGTGCGGAGAGTATTATAATTTGCAGCGAAGCATTGTAATCTTTTACAAATTTCAGAACTTCCTCTCCGGATACTTCTCGCATATTCAAGTCAAGGAGAAGAACATCATAGTTTGTTCTTTTTATCGCTTCAATTGCAAACTTTCCGTCGTAAACTATATCGACATCAAGACCTTCTTCGAGTAATTGTTCCTTCAGTAAGTAACATAAAGTTTCATCATCATCGCACACAAGAATTTTGGAATTTTTAAGGGAAGCCATATATACCGCCAATCGATTTTATGTATTAAAATCTTTATTTTGTATTAGAATTATCAACTTGTTATATTTACATTCCTTTTTGTAGAGGGCGCGTAGCTCAGGGGTAGAGCATCTGCCTTTTAAGCAGAGGGTCGGTGGTTCGAAACCACCCGCGCTCACTCTATCTTCTTTTTCTACAAATATTTACAAAGACCACCCAATCTAAAACTTTAGTTTGAACACCTTCAATATTAATATTAAAATGTAAAAATTACAAACTTCCCATTTGATTATTGGCGTTTAAAACCTTCTTTTGAACATAAAAATTTTGGCTTTTTATACTGGCATTATATTAGCAAATTGTAAATATCACATTTAATTCAATAATTGAAAGATTAATTGGGCGCAATAGTTTTCTGGACAATAATCAGAACAGCAATAACAATTCCCGTTTTGTGGATATTAAGATTGCATATGGACGTTCAACTCTGGTGGATGGTTAGCCTAGCTGCAATATATGTGCTTATTATTCATCCGGCAATGGCAAGCTACAGATGGTTTGAACAGCACAACAAAAAAGTGATTGAATCGACGCTCTGCTCAAGCTGCAAAAATTTTGACCGGTCTGCCGTCCTTTGTATTAAATACGACAAACACCCTACTGAAAATTATATCCCATGCGATGGAGTCGAATGGGAACCGAAATGATTTTTGTGGAAATCATTGATTGGTACAACTCTACTATTCCCTAATTATCTCAATACTTCCTTTTATCGGAATTTTGATCGAGTAACTTTTTTTGCTCTTGTTTGCAAGAGTGTTATCGCGAAGCCATGGATTGTACATCTTCAAAATAAAATAATTCACACCCAAACTATTTGCATAGTCGGCCATGTCGGTAACTGAACTATCAAGAGTCACCTCATCATAAGCAAGCGGTTTGTATTTTTTTTCTTCTGTAATATCAAATCCGTACTTCTCGGGGCTTTGAAAAATGTATTTCAGAGATACTATTCTAGCAACGAACCTTGAAGTCTCTGAGTTCAGCACGAGGTTGAAATAGTTTTTTGCTTTCTGCCTTGCTTGCTGTTCTATAATGCCATCCTGTCCCATATTATATGAAGCTGCTGCAGTAATCCAGCTTCCGAACATATTATAAGAGTCATTCAGATATTTGCACGCAGCTTCGGTTGATTTTTCTACATCGTATCTTTCATCCACCTGTGAATTTATTTCAAGTCCATACTTTTCACCAGCTGGCTTCATAAATTGCCAAAAGCCTGTAGCGCCAGCAGGTGAAATAACATTTTCCAGATTACTTTCCGCAACAGACAAGTACTTAAAATCATCAGGCAGGTTATTCTTTTTTAAAATCGGTTCGATGATTGGGAACCATCTGTTAGCTCTTTTAATCGAAAGAATAGTGGCTGAGTGCCAGTATGTGTTTGACAGAAATTCTCTTTCCATTCTCTCATAGACTTCAAAGTTTTCGGTTGGGATTTTTTCACCTGCAAATTCAAGATAAGCAGGAATCTCCGGGGAAATTATTTTATATCCTTGTGGAAAATCTTCATTTGGATTACTGTTAGCATTGGTTGTATTGTCAGCAAAAAATAATGTTATGGAGAAAAAGACTAAACCTAGTGTAATAATTATACCGAGGAAAAAGTAATATAAGTATGATTTGTTATGCTGCATAAAGAGTTCCGTTTTGTTTTATTATTTTTACTGTAGTTTTCGGTTGCGAGTATATAGATTTTTAATCTAAAAGGAAAAACAATTTGAAATCTTTATTATGAACGAAGACCTGCATCAGGAAATTAAATCAAATAAACAGTATAATCCACAAATGCACTCTGCCGAACACATTCTTAATCAGACAATGGTTAGAATGTTCAACTGTGGAAGATCGTTTAGCAATCATATCGAAAAGAAAAAATCTAAATGCGATTATCATTTTAATCGAAATCTAACAGAAGAAGAAATTAAACTGATCAACATTAAAGTTAATGAAGTAATTCAACAGGATTTGATCGTTAGGGAGGAGTTTTATACTAAAGAGGAAGCGCGGGAAAAGTTTAATCTCTCGAAACTACCAGATGACGCAGGAGAAAAAGTCAGAGTAATAAATATTGGTGAATACGATGCGTGTCCCTGTAGTGGTTTACACGTAACTCATACAAACGAAATAGGGAACTTTAAAATCATTTCTACAGATTTTAAGGAGAATGTGTTGCGAATTAGATTTAAATTACAAATTGAATAATAGTAAACTGAATAAATTCTTTATTTAAATAATAAATACTCTCATATAGCAGAAAGGAAATAACCATGCAGCGAATCTCTAAATCCACTTTTCTACTTTTAGTCCTTTTCCTAAGTTTTAACTCAACAATTCTTTCTCAAGGAAACCCAATTCAACTTTCGCTTTTCAATCCTATTCAAATAGTTCCTGAAGGTGAATCTGTTAATGGTATAAGGTTAAATCTTATATATACAAAGAATGCTAATGTGACAGGTTTTGATATGGGTTTGGTGAATCAAACTACTGGTTCGCAGCTTGGTGTTCAGTGGGGTGGTGTGAATTTAACGGATGGAGGATTTACAGGTTGGCAAGCTGGTTTTGTAAATATATCAAAAGGTAGTTCCGTTGGTTTGCAATCATCATGGGTAAATTATCACGACGGACATTTCAATGGTCTTCAATTATCTATCGTGAATTATGCTGCGACCCTGAAAGGGCTGCAACTTGGCTTGATAAATATTATTGGAAGCGGTGGATTCCTTCCTGTGTTCCCGATTTTTAATTTTGATTTTGATTAGCATAAATTTTTATGAATCATCATGAAAAACTTCTCTGACATTCTTCTGACTTCTGTTTTTGCTATCTATTTTGTGCTAACTGGATGCGAAAGAAATGTTGATTCGGTTGAAACGTCTTCGCCAGACGCAAAAATCAAGATAATTTTTTTCCTGTCCGATGTTGGAAGGGCAGGATATTTAATTAATTATTCAGAAAGAAGAGTAATTGATTCTTCATTCATCGGATTTGATTTTCAGGGTGATGATTCTTTCAAGGAAAATTTTGAAATAATTAATTCGTATTCTTCCTCTTCCGATGAAACCTGGAAAACGGTCTGGGGTGAGCAACGATTCATACGGGATAATTATAATGAACTTAAAGTTGAGCTAAAGGAAAAAAGTGAAGAGGGAAGAACATTCTATGTTGCTTTCAGAATTTTTAACGATGGTGTTGCTTTCAGATTTGAATTTCCCGAACAGAATTATTTGAAGGCACTGACAATTCTTGATGAAAACACTCAGTTTAAAATAACCGGAGATCACACTTGCTGGTGGATTCCCGGTGATTGGGATATTTATGAGCATTTGTTTAATACTACTCGCTTCACAGAAATAAACGCAATCTCTAAAAGATCACATAAAGCACTTGCACAAACTTACATTCCTGAAAATGCAGTCAGCACTCCCGTTACAATGAAAACTGACGATGGAATTTATCTCAGCATTCTTGAAGCTAATCTTCTGAATTATTCTGAAATGACTTTGAAGGTTGATAAAGATAATCTTCTTTTTCAAAGCGAGCTTGTCGGAAATGACT
>JGI20213J14113_1000058_pt1 | contig 21806 bp, 19 predicted proteins | sample WetSurMetagenome_3_FD_14113 | JGI IMG/M metagenome (IMG submission 14113) | reverse complement strand
GCTGTCTGGGATGGAACTGATGTTGTGATGCTGAGTGGTGAAACTTCTGTCGGCAAGTTTCCGGTTGAAACAGTTAAAATGATGCAAGAAATTATTATAACTGCCGAACAGCATTTCATATTGAATGGAAATATTAAATTTCAGGTACCGGAAGTATTTGAGGAAAATTTATTTGATTCTGTTCTTAAAGGAATCACTTCAGTAGCTGAGCAGATAAAAGCAAATGCTATTGTNGTTTTCACTTATAAAGGAAGAGCTGCTAGCGGNTTGGCTAAGTTTCGTCCCACAGCAAAAATAATAGCTATTTCTGACAGCTTTGAAACTATGAATAATTTGTGTCTTCGTTGGGGAGTTAATTCAGTGTTTATTGAAAAAATTGATAAGCAGAATGCGGCAATTGAAGAAGCAAAAAATCTAATACTCAATGCAGGACTTGTTAATAAAGGTGACCTCGTTATATTTTTATCCCGAGCGCCTTTCTCTGAAAAAGGCAGAAGTGATTTTCTTCATTTCGAAGTATTATAATTTAAGTTTCAATTTGAATTGCGATGAATAAAGTCTTAGCAAAATGGTGGGAACCAACTGACGGGGATAAAATTCTCTGCACACTCTGTCCGCGTTATTGTAAGATAGGAGATGGACAACCCGGCTTTTGCTTCATCAGACAAAATATTGATGGCAAGCTATATTCTATCGGTTACGGGAGACCAACCGGATTTGCAATTGATCCAATAGAAAAAAAACCACTCAATCATTTTCTTCCCGGCTCAACAATTTTAAGCTTTGGAACTGCAGGCTGCAATCTCGGATGTAAGTTTTGTCAGAACTGGTCAATGAGCAAAGCAAAACTCGACGATTTGAATTCACTTGACGTCTCACCTGAAGGAGTTGTAGCTCTCGCAAAAAGTTACGGTACACCGTCAATAGCATACACTTATAATGACCCGACAATTTTTGGTGAGTACGTTATTGACATATCAAAGATTGCAAGAGAAGAAGGAATCAAAACAGTAATGGTAACTGCTGGTTATATAGATAAAGAAGCCCGCAAAGATGTTTACAAATACATTGATGCAGCCAATGTTGATCTGAAAGGGTTCACTGAAAGATTTTACTGGAAGAATACTTATTCTCATCTTGAGGACGTTCTCGATACCCTCATTTGGTTAAAAAATGAAACAGATGTTTGGTTTGAACTAACTACTTTACTCATACCAGATGAGAATGATTCACCAGAAGAAATAAAACAGGAGTGTGACTGGATACTTAAAAATCTTGATGATAGTGTGCCATTACACTTCACTGCTTTCCATCCTGATTTTAAGATGAGAGATAAGGAACGAACTCCTGAAAAAACTTTGACGAGAGCAAGAAAAATTGCAATGGATATGGGAATAAAGTATTGTTATGTGGGTAATGTTCATAACACAGAAGGACAAGCAACTTACTGTCCAAACTGCAAAGAGAAGTTGATTAAACGAGACTGGCATTCGGTTATATCTAATAAGATGAAAAATGGATGCTGCAAATTCTGCGGCGAAAGAATAGAAGGAGTTTTTAATTCTTAATTTATCGTTGCCGCCTTTAAATAATTAATTTTCACATCAAATATTTTTAACTTTGTCTAACAGAACTTTCACTTTTAGAGTAATATAATGAGTTTATTAAAGGGAAAAATCACATTCATAACCGGTGCGTCATCAGGAATTGGGAAAGCCTGCGCAGAAGTATTTGCAAAAGAAAAATCTCATTTAATTTTATCAGCCCGAAGAATAGAGAGATTAAAATCCCTTGCAAATAAATTAGAAAAAGATCACGGAATAAAAGTAAAATGTTTGAAGCTGGATGTAAGGAATTACGATGAAATTAAAAAGGCGATAGATTCTTTGGATAACTACTGGAAGAAAATAGATATACTCGTAAACAATGCCGGTCTTTCGCGAGGATTGGATAAAATTCACGAAGGAAAAAAAGAAGACTGGGATGAAATGATTGATACGAATATTAAGGGACTTGCATATGTTACTCGTCATGTTGTTCCGTTAATGATAAAGAGAAAAAAGGGACACGTTATCAACATAGGTTCAACTGCAGGACACGATGTTTATCCGGCAGGAAATGTTTATGCTGCAACAAAATTTGCAGTGAAAGCTCTAAGTCAATCTACTCGTTATGATGTGCTTGATAAAGGAATAAAAGTAACAAGTGTCGACCCCGGGATGGTTGAAACAGAATTCAGCCTTGTCAGATTTAGAGGAGATAAGGATAGGGCAAAGAAAGTTTATACCGGGATAGAACCGCTTAGTCCAAAAGATGTTGCTGAGACAGTTTTGTTCTGTGCAACAAGATCTCAAAACGTAAATATCAACCAGGTTATTCTAACACCGCTGGCACAAGCCTCTTCAACACAGATCATTAGAAAAGAAAAATAGTCAGGCAAAGATTGTTGTATCACCAGCACCTTCGCGGACTATTATAGGCTCATCCCCACTCAAATCGATGACACTAGAAGGCTTTCCGCTAAGGTTTCCCGAAGCAAGCATCAAGTCTACCTGGAAATCGAAAACTGATCTTATCTCCTGCGGATCAATAAGTAATTCACCTTTGCGTGTTGTTGTGCTTGTGCTTACGATCGGGTTACCTAATCCTTCAACAATTTTCAAAGCAACGGGATGATCAGGGATTCTTATTCCCACTGTTTTTCTTTTGCTCCATAATTTTTTAGGAACATTCTTCGCAGCAGGAAGAATAAAAGTATATGGACCCGGTAATAAACGTTTCATAGTTTTGTATGCATAGTCTGAAACCTTTGCATATTTAGCAATGTCTTTCAGATCAGGACAAATAAAACTTAATAATTTAATATCCGGATTACTTTTAATCTCTTTAACTCTGTCCAGCGCCTGCTTATTGAAAATATCACAGCCAATACCGTAAACTGTGTCTGTTGGGTAAATGATGATGCCACCTTCTTTCAGAATATTTATTGCTTTATTTATAAACCTAAGTTCAGGATTAACGGGGTGTAATTCATAAAAATCCATTTGATACCTCTAAATATTTTCAAAGCAAATAAGTAAAATACTACCGCTAAGATAGAATTATGATTGAATTTATCAATTCAAAATTAAGATTTAATAATGCTATAAATAGTGTAAAAACAGAGGTAAAATATCATTTTGTTTAAGTAAAAAATCTTTATATTTACCGCTCAAAATTTAACAGTTATTGATATCAAAGGAGTTTATAATGGCTAGAAAATGTCAGGTCTCTGGAATAGGACCACGATACGGAAGCAGTATTTCCCATGCTCATAACAAGACAAAAAGAAGATTTTTACCCAATTTACAAAAGAAAAAAATCTGGGTTCAAGAATTAAACCGCGAGGTAACTTTAAAACTATCGGCGAAGTCTTTGAAGACCATCGGCAAAAACGGAACGGCTGATCTTGCTAAAATGATCAGGGAAAAGAAAATTAAAGTTAATTGAATTTAATAAAGTCTTTAAAATCAAAAGGGAAGCAAAATGCTTCCCTTTTTTGTTCATAATTTTGCTTGTCTACTCTCTAACAACCCAAACTTTAACTTTTGCACCTACATTCGGATGAACTTTTATGTTCACACTGTAAATGCCAAGAGTTTTAATTGATTCTTCAATTTCAATTTTTCTTTTATCAATTTCGTAACCTTTTTCCTTCAGATTGTCTGCTATCATCTGGGAAGTAACAGTACCGAAAATCTTATCTTCTTCTCCAACCTGAACAGGTATTGTAATTGAAACTTTTTCCAGTTCTGTTGCCAGGGTTTCAGCAGCTTGCAATTCGTGTTTGGCTTTTTTAACTACAGCTTTTTTCTCATCTTCAAGGGCTCTCACATTACCATCAAGAGCAATGTAGGCAATCTTTCTCGGCAGGAGGAAATTGTGCGCATAACCATCTTTAACATCAACAACCTCGCCTACCTGTCCAAGTGGTTCATAATTTTGTCTTAGTATTACTTTCATCTTATAACTCCTTTTTGACTATCTTATGCTTTCAGAAACGTATGGCAGCAGAGCCATATGCCGCGCTCTTTTAACTGCTATTGCAAGCTGTCTTTGATATTTAGAGCTGGTACCTGTAATTCTTTTAGGAATTATCCTTCCCTGCTCGGAAACAAATTTTTGAATCAGCTTTACGTTCTTATAATCAATATATTTGATTTTTGCCTGAGTAAAGCGGCAGATTCTTTTTGTTTTGATTTCTTTTTTTTGCGTCATCATAATTTATTTATCCTTCATTAAATCTGATTCTTCATTTGATAGAAATTTGTCGAAAGAATCCTCTGTGTAATCAGCATCGTTTTCCTCTATGACTACAGAGTTATCCTCTTCTTCAGTTACAGCTTCAGCATCGACAAATTTTCCTCTCTTATTAAGGAACTGGATCCTTCTTGCTTTGATTTCAACTATGCTACGGTTATGGCCATCATCTGTTTTCCATGTCCGACTTTGTAATTCACCATCTACCAAAACAGCGGAACCTTTTTTAAGTCTTTCTTTACAGCTTTCTGCAAGCTTATTCCAAGCAACAATGCCAACGTAGCAAACATCCTCCTGCCAGGAATTAGTGCTGTCTTTGAATCTTCTGTTTGAAGCTAAAGAGAAATTTACAACGGGGGTTTTATTTGTAGTTTCTCTGAAGATTGGGTCTTTAGTTAAATTGCCAGCAACTATCACGTAATTAATTTCCGGCATTTTCAGTTCGGCCATGGTTTAATCCTCCATCATATCATTGTTTATGTTTATACGTCAATTACAGGTGTCTCTTCAACATCCTCATCAGCTTCTTCCGGAGGAACTACTGGTATTTGTTCCACTTCTTCAACTAATTGAGGCAACAGAGATTTATCAATTTCAATTTGCTCGAGTGCTTCTTTTGAGAGGGTAATAGTCAGATATCTTAAAATAGTTTCATCTAACTGATAATATCTTTCAAGTTTTGGAATGAGNTCCGGNAGGGAATTAAATCTGAAGATTGCATAATAACCGATCTTGCTTTTCTTTACCTGGTAAGCAAGTCTTTTTCTACCCCAATCTTCTACTTCTAGTATTTCACCACCGCTGGTGATAATATTTTCTTTGATTCTTCCGATAAGATTTTTTATCGCTTCATCATCAAGTGCNGCATTTATTAGAATGGCACTTTCGTATACACGTTTACTCATTTATAAAACTACCTCCCTATGGACTTANGGCCTCTTGCAATAAAATTGCAGGAAGCAGGGTTGTTAAAAAATAATCTTTTGGGCGACAAATCTATTTAATTAATGGGGCAATAACAAGTGAGAGTACCNCTATTAACCTTGTTAATAATATCTTCANANAACAGTNGAATGCTTTCGAAAAAATACATCGTTTTTTTCAAAAAATGCCTTTTTTNTATGTGGATCGGCCCCTTCTGAACTGCTTCTTTTATAAAAATTACAGTCTTCCGTNAAATATTCTTTTCTTTTGAAATTTTANCTTTNATACTAATGTTATATAACTTTAACAAATTTAGCACCAATTGATCGGATATTCGTAGCATTAAAAAAACTGACAAACTTAGTCATATCGGTCAATTGGAGACACTTTCGAATGGAGGAATAAAAAAATAAATAAATATTAAATGATTGAATTCAAATTATTTTGGTTTTCTGTTTTCATTAAAATACTATTTGCTTCGAGCATCTTTTTAGTGCCGCCGGAAAGAAATTCTTCAATAAGTTGAGTGCCTCTGATGAAGGTGTTTTGATATTCTTCTAACTCANTTTTTGAAAATTCGGTAAGTACGTAGTCAGATAAAGCTATATCTTCAGGATTACTACCTATACCAATTCTGATTCTTGGAAATTGATCTGTTATCAGATGATATATGATAGAACTTAATCCGTTATGTCCACCGTCACCTCCTGATAGGCGCACTCGCAAAATATAATTCTTTAAGTTGGTATCATCACAGACAACAAGGAAATCTTCAGGCGTAATATTATAATTATCAAAAACCTGCCTGGCTGCTAATCCACTATTGTTAACATAGGTGACCGGTTTAATAAGAAAAAAATCCTGATTGTTGATCTTACCCTTAGCTTCTAAGTATTTGCCTCTTGTATCCTTAAATCTCAGGGATTTTTTTTGAGCAAAATAATCTAACAATAAAAATCCGGCATTATGTCTGGTATATTCATACCTAATGCCGGGATTTCCTATTCCAAATATAACCCGCAATGCAAACAGAAATTGTTTATTCTTCTTCTTTTTCTTCTTTTTTACCTTTTGCTATTACTTCCGGTTCGGCAGTTTCTTCAACAACAGCTTCTGCNACTGGAGCGGCTTCTTCCTTAATCTTNGCATGTGTTACCTGAACTATCAGTGAATCCTCTGGATCAGTAAATTCTATATTTTCATATTTCAAATCACCAATATGAATTGAATCATTCAGCTTTAAACCAGATATATCAACAACTAAATGCTCGGGGATGTCTCTGGGTAAACATTCAACCTCAATTTTATGCATAATGTGTTGTACCACTCCACCTTCTTTTACCCCAACTGGAGAACCTACCAGCTGAACTGGAATTTCAAGCTTTATCTTTTCACCCTTTGTTAGTCCAAGAAGATCAAAATGAATAACCTTGTCGGTCACAGGATGGAACTGTACATCTTTAATTATACATTCATATTCATCGTGTCCATCTAACTCCAGTGAAATCAGAGAAGTTTTTGAAGTGAATACTAGTGGATTGATAGCTTTGTCATCAACACTAATATGAATAGGTTTATTATTTTTTGAATAGAAAACTCCAGGTATAGTCCCCTTGTTTCTAATCCTTCTAGTTTCAGATTTAGTAAAATCTTTTCTTTCTGATGCTTTTAACTTTGTTGTTTCCATTTTGGCTAGAACTCCTGTTAACCTTTATCAATATGAAATAATGAACTAATAGATTCGTTATTAAACGCTCTTCGAATCGCTTCCGCAAATAGTTCTGCAGAAGTGACTACTTGTATTTTCTTTACCTGATCGATTCCCTCAGTATTTATAGTATCAGAGACATAAAGCTTCGTAACTTTTGAATTGTTTATTCTTTCTAATGCTTTACCAGATAGAACCGGATGTGTAATTGCGCCATATATATCCTGAGCACCTTTTTCTTTTAACGCATCAATGGCCCCAACAAAAGTTCCGGCAGTATCAATAAGATCATCAACAATCATAATATCTTTACCTTCAACATCACCGATTATATTCATAACTTCCGCAAGGTTTTGTTTTGGCCTTCTTTTATCTATAACAACAAGACCGCAATCAAACATTTTGGCATAAGCTCTGGCAATCTTTATTCCTCCGACATCAGGCGAGACTACAACGAGATTCTTTTTGTGTATCTCAATCCTGTCTCTGAACACCGAGGACCCATAAAGATGATCAAAAGGAATATCGAAGTAACCCTGGATTTGTGGAGCGTGCAAATCCATAGTAACGATCCGACTGGCTCCCGCACCTGTAAGCAAATTAGCCATCAGTTTTGCTGTTATGGCAACTCTCGGCTGATCTTTTCTATCCTGCCTTGCATAACCAAAATATGGAATAACGGCAGTAATCGTTTTTGCTGAAGCGCGCTTTGCCGCATCAATCATTATCAACAGTTCCATCCAATTTTCTGCCGGAGGATTTGTTGACTGGATAATGAAAACATCTAGTCCACGGATATTCTCCCCATACTTTACCCATATCTCACCATCACTAAACCTCTTTAATTCAATCATTCCCAAGGGTTTTCCAATCCTAGAGGAGATTTTTTTAGCAAGTGGAATATTGGAACCACCTGCAAAAACCATATAATCGTTCGTTGCCATAAAAACTTCGATTTTCTTTAAAAAAATAGAAGACAAATATATGTAAAGCCTATAGTTAAGTCAACAAAATACTATGGCTTTAATTTCAATTTTATGGGGCCGATAACTTAGCTTTTTCTTTTTTTCAATAAAAAGAATACCACAAGCAGCAATACTGCACCGGATAAAATGTAAATCCATAGAGGGGTTTCTTTCAGCTTATAAGGCTGAAAAGTAACTGTTATTGATTTTCCGCCACCAATTTCGGAGAGGTTGTAACGCCAGGTAAGTGATTTTCCTGAAATCTGATGAGCATTGTGACTTAATATATCTCCGGGTATTGTATACTTATAAGTCACAGTGAAAGCACTAGCATCTATGCCAAAACCAGTTGCAATGGGAGGAATAAACTGACTGAATACTATCTGTCCACCTGTTTTCTGTACGAATGAAAATTTATACTCAGAAAACACTTTTGTCTTGTTTAAAGAATCAATGTGAGTGAATGATAGATCAATGATCGCATGCGTTGTAAAGTCGGTAGTATCCCTATAAACATTTACATTTTCGACCTTGCTGTAAATAGATTGAAATCCTGATCTAATTGAATCAGGATTAAAAATACCTAAGTTCTCAACAATCTTTTCATTCTCCTCATTTTCAAATTTCATCCAGTAATCAATCTGCATTTTCCCTGAACCATCTGGGTAAAGGGTTACCTCCTGGTAATAGTTGAGACAGCCGCTGAAGGTGATAGCTTTTAAAAAGACCAGAATTAAAAAAACATATTTGTTTCGTTTTAGATAGGCGATTTTAATATTATTCATTTTAGTTTGAATCCACTTAAAAGATTGCTAATCAAATTTATAGAAAATAAACTAAATTCGCTTCACTGAATAAATCAATTTTGTAATAAGTAAGGTTAAATTATGCCAACGTACGACTATAAATGCTCTAATTGCAATCACACATTCGAATACTTTCAGCCTATGAGCGCCGAACCATTGTCCGAGTGTCCAAAATGTAAAGGAAAGTTGAAAAGAATTATTGGAACTGGTTCCGGACCAATCTTCAAAGGAAGTGGTTTCTATCAAACAGATTACAAAAGCAAATCGCAGCAAAGCAAAAAAAATAGTGAATCTGAAAACAAGCCATTAAGCACTGAGAAAAAGGTAGACAAGAATGATAAGAAATAGAATTTTTCTGTTAACTGAAGAAAAATTAATCAGGCTATAAAATTAGTTCCATTTTTACTACTAAAAATCTGCACCAAGTGAGAAATAAAATTTAGGGCTAGAAAACCCTTCTACGTTATATGCCCACGCAACATCAAACCGAAGCAGGAAGTAAAGGAAATACATCCGAGCACCGACACCTGTTCCCACAAGTAAATCATCAGTAATAACATTTCCTTTCTCGTTCCTTGTAAATAAACTTAACTTACTGTTGTCGTACCAAGTTGTACCAGCATCAACAAAAGCGACGCCGATGATGTTGTTGAATAGTAAAGGTAAACCTCCTGTAAGAAGATATCGGATGAGTGGAAATCTTAATTCCATATTTGCAAGAAGATATCTTGTTCCAATTCGTTCGGAGTAATTGTACCCACGTAAAGGAAGAACAGCAGTAAGAAAAGCAAAATCTGATGCAGATTCAATTGGAACTTCGGTAGTAGCAAAAGTTCTGTTTATCCAGTTTTCTGTTCCGCCGATGAAAAATCTTTGAGGATTCTCACCACCTGAATAACCGCCTGAAATTCTTAATGCAAGAGAATGATCATAGAAAAATCTAAAATAAGTTCTCATATCACCAATTATAGAATAAAAGCTTTTATTTGGGTCTGTCACTCCAAGGTTACCAAATACATCAAAACGATATCTTGTTCCCTCAATAGGCGCAGTATAACCCCACAATACATTATCGTAAACGAAACTTACCTGGGGAACTGTAAACGTTACACTTTCCGAAGGTTCTAAAATATTGTCAAGATTTTCACCTAAAACATTCAGGATGCTGGCTCCAAAATCAAATCTGTAAAATCTATTTAATGGAAAACTTGCTGAGCCTGAAACTCCAAAATTTCTATAGCGGAATAAATTTGAAGTTAAAAATCCTCTTGGATCAACCCTAAGGAGACGAACGAATCTTGCTGTGTGAAACCCTTCAATACCCCAGTTGATTCTTTGTGCAAGATAGTAATAGGCCAGGCCATAATCGCTGTTCTTTAAGTCAATCTGCAAACCTGTAACTCCTATTATACGATGATTACCCAATACATCGCTGAATGAAATCACAGTTGTTCCAATTAATCCATATAAAGTACTGTACGCAGCATTTGCGTAGATTAGATCGGGAGCGAAGTTAATTCTATATTTATTTACCTTAAAGTTACCTGCGCTATCCAGGTTATCTATTGAGTTGAAAGAGTCATTTTCATCTTCACTTTTTGTAGCAACAACCTGCTCTGTTCCAAAGACATAATTACCAAAATCAACTGTAACAGAATCTCCATATTTCTTAGTTGAGTCAACAAAACTACCGCTAAAAAACATCGAGGGATTAAAATCTGTTGAATCATCCGAAGTTTCTTTATTTAATTCCAGTGGAGGCGCATTCAGATCCAGCTTACCCTGCCTGAATTTAGTTGTAGGCAGCTCCTTTACATCAAGTTCTGAGTCTAAAGGATTGTTCAATAAAAATATATTGAATGAAGATTTATATAATGAGGAGAATGCCAGCTTCTTGTCATCTTTTGTCGCAGATAGTTGATATAAGCCTGACTGAGAATTTGTAACGGGTTCTGCTTTTATATCTTTAATATCATTTACAAAATTATCAGTAGAAGAGAATACCAGCTTTTTTCTGAAGATATTATTGATGCCATTAAGATCAGAAATAAATAATATTTGACTGCCATCAGAACTGATAATAGGATTTGTTTCATTACTGTTAGGCATATCGGTTATTCTTTTGACCTGCCCGTTTTCAACATCAATAGCGTAAATTTCCATCTGCGAATAATCGTGAGTGTAAATCTTAAATCCGCTGGGAACATCTTCGATATTCTTATAACTATTTCTGTCAGAAGAAAAATATATTGTCTTGCCATCATAGGACCAGTTAGGATCTTTATCACTGAAAATATCGTTAGTCAAGTTTTTAATTTCTTGCGTTTCAAAATTGTAAGTGTAAATATCCGTCTGCCTTGGAGTTTGCCCGATAAAAGCCAGATACTTTCCATCCCATGACCATGAAACACTTTGAACCCCATCCATCTTTATCGGCAGAGTGATATAATCTTCTTCTTCAACATCAAATACGTAAATAACATCGTAGCCGTGACTTAAAGCGGCAATAGCTATTTTCGAACCGTCCGGTGACCACGTTAAACCAGGAGTTAAAATATTCAACTCTTCAAAATTTGGAGATCTGTTTCCTTCTGCTAATCTAGTTATTATCTTACCAGTATTTGCATCCATAATATAAAGGCTGAAAAAGAAATCACGATTTGTAATGAAAGCAATTTTATCACCTTGAGGAGAAATTGCCGGGCTGGTATTATAAAATCCTTCATCGCCTTCAGGATCTGTTAACCGCTTTGCAAATTCATCTGGGTCTTGAGTTATTGCGACATCAGGCCAGTAAACTCGCTTGATATCCTTTTTCCATCTTTCATTGAACTCTTTAAGATTCAGACCAATCGTTTGCTTGAATGCGGCATCAACACTTCCGAGACTTCTCAAAGAATTAACTAACTCACTTATTTTTTCTTTACCATATCTTCTGGCGATATAATAAAAAACTGCCTGACCGCCACGGTATGCAAAATAGCCTGACAGCTGTTGAACATCCGGAAGATATTCATTTATCGCTGCATCCCGGATAAACATATCTGTATCTTCATCCCAACCAAGAGCCTGATACTCAGCCATACCCTCACTGAACCAGATTGGTATGTCTACATTAATGTTATTCGCTATTATGTTTTGCAGCGAACCGCCATAAAACATATCATTCATCACTGCGTGGGTAAGTTCGTGATGTATGAGGTGACGGAATTGCTTATATGAACCATGAAACTGAACCACAACCCTGTTCTTAAATAACTCTGTAAAACCTTCAATACCCTCACTCAAATAAGAATCGGTAACATTAGTCTCCTGGAAATCATTCTGAGAGTTATAAACTATTATTGTTATTCGGTTATTAATGGAATACTTAAAGTTTTCCTGAATCTTTTGCAGAGCATCTTCGGAAGCATGTGCAGCAAACTCTGCAAGCGTTTCACCATCATTTGCAAAATAAATATCAAAGTGTTTTGTTTGAACATAATACCAATCAAAATATTTATACTGCACTTTGTTCTTGCCGAATTGCGCAAATAGACTTATCTGCACAATAAAAATCAGAGCAATTATTTTAATAATCGATTTTATCATTTATGTGATTCATTAACGCTGGTTATAAAATCTAATTCAAGATTATCTATATCCACCCGAACAAGTTTTACCGTAATTTTGTCTCCCAGCCGAAATTGTTTTTTAGTTCGCTTGCCAATTAATGAATATTTTTTCTCATCCAAAACATAAAAATCTCCCTCTAAATCTCTGGCACGAATCAGACCTTCCGCTAAAATATCTGTTAATTCAACAAAAATGCCATAATTCACAACTCCTGAAATAACTGCATTAAACTCCTCGCCTAACTTATCCTGTAAAAATTGAATTTTTTTCAATTTAACAGAACGACGTTCTGCTTCCATAGCTGTTCGCTCTGTTGCCGAAACATGTTCGCAAATTTTAGTTAATTGGTCAAGAGAATAATTCCTTCCGGATTTTGTAATAAAAGTCTTATCCAGTACTCTATGAACTAATAAATCCGCATATCTTCTGATTGGCGATGTAAAATGAGTATAATTTTTAAAACCTAATCCATAGTGCCCGATGTTTTTTGTTGAATAGATTGCTTTTGCCATCGAACGGACTGCCAGCTCACTGATTACACCTTCCTCTTCTGTTCCCTTAACCTGCCGCATAAGTTGATTGAACTGGCTTGCAGCTTTGCCACCTTTTGGATTGAATGAATATCCAAGCGACTTAACGAACCTTGTGAACTCTGTTATTTTCTCTTCATCAGGGTAATCGTGCACTCTGTAAACAAAAGGAATATTTCCGCGTGAGAAAATTCTTTCGGCAATCGTCTTATTAGCCAGAAGCATGAACTCTTCTACCAGCATATTACTTTCTTTCATTTCTTTTCTACTGATATCTGATGGATAACCATCGTCATCAAGTTGAAACTCTACTTCTGGTGTAAAAAATTCAAAGCTGCCCGATTTCATTCTTTTGCTTCTTAAGTGCTTAGCCAGCTCATTTAGTAAATTGACTTCGGTAGAATAATTGCCCTCACCTGTTTCAATTATCTTCTGAGCTTCCTCATAAGTAAATCTTCGCTTGCTGTTTATAATTGTTTTGGCAATGTGGTGATTGACTGGTTCTCCGTTTCCTGTCATTTCAAAAATCACGGAGAAAGTTAATCTATCCTCATCAGGAACAAGCGAGCATATATTGTTCGAAAGTTTTTCAGGAAGCATTGGGATTGCCTTACCGACCAAATAAACACTGTTCCCTCGTATTGATGCTTCTTTATCAATTGAAGATCCTGCTTTAACATAGTGACTGACATCAGCAATATGAACACCTACTTTATAATTCCCATTTTCCAGTTTCTCAATCGATAGTGCATCATCAAAATCTTTTGCATCCACTGGGTCGATTGTGAAAACATTTATATTTCTAAAATCCAGCCGACCATTGATTTCCCCCTCGTCTATCTCCAAATTTATTTTCCCAGCTTCAACGATTGTTTTTTCATTAAATAAAAATGGAATACCAAACTCCCGTGCAATCGAAGTTACTTCTGCTTGTAAAGTGCCTTCCTTACCAATTACTTCAACAACTTCTCCTGTGGGGTTCAACATTCGGTCTTCCCAGGATATTTTTCCAACAGCAACTTTATCACCAGTTTTTGATTCTCTCAGATTTTTTTCATCGATATAAATATCCCGGTGAATTTTGGGGTCATCTGGTGTAACAAAATAAAATGATTTGGATTTTTTTAGTTGTCCGACGATTTCTTTTCTTTTTCTTTCAATCACTTTTGTGATCTGTCCCTCAAGATTTCTCCCTTTCTGTTTTGCAAACAAAACTACTTCAACTTTATCTCCATGAAAAGCACTGCTGATGTTACGAGCAGCAATAAATATATCACCGGTCTTTGAGTTTTTAGGAGTAACAAATCCATACCCGCCATCATTTAAATTGAAATAACCTATGAGCCTGTTCGATTCTGGCATTGAGTAAAGTTTGTACCTTTTGCCGTTCCTGGAAAGAAACTGTTCCGATTCAAGCTGATGTAAATCGTTTTTAAGTCGAAGGTAGCTTTCGTCATCCTTTATCTTTAACCGTTTGGCGATTTCTTTAGATTTAAAAGAATTGCCGGGATTTTCTTTGAAGAAAGACTTAATTTGATTTTTCATTAGAATACAAAACTATATTTCAACCCAAGCTCATTTATCATTTCGCTGTAAGTTGATGATTGATAAGGAGGTTCTTTTCTGTCGAATCTGATTATTAGATTAGGAAAATATAATGGGTGTTCAATTTTCACATTTGCGCGGCTGAGATCCTGAAAGACCTGTGAAGTACCGCCAATTTCGTACCTGAAATCTGCGACTTTGCCTATCAAACTGAATACTGTTTCTGTACCTACCTGCTGAACGTTGACGCTTCGCACCACATCCCCAAGTTTTTCATTAAGAACATTGCCGACAATTGAGCCTGCAAGCGACGCAGCAGTAGATGCAGCAAAGTTTGACTCCTGAAGTGATGCATCTTCAGGAAATTTATTTACAATAATAAAGAACATCGCATCGGAACCCGTTTTAGTAGCATCAAGCTCAAACTGGTTGGCGTTTCTTCTGCTTGTATAAACCTCGATATTCTTTTCATCCTGCAGAAAATTGGTCGTAATATTTTTTGCAGGCCCTTCCAGCTTTATAACGATTTGAACATCCCACTCATTTGAGCCAGTCCTGATAGTATCCGGGCTATAAAAACTTTCATAAGTAGCAGTTACATTAACGTAAGGATTATCTATTTCATCAAGAAATCTTATGTTGCCCTTTGCTCGAAATGTTTTAATAAAATCTAATTTAGAACCATCAAGTAAAGTTAGCTCTCCACGTGCAATAGGAATTTCGTTAATTACAGAGTATTCAACTTTTCCTCCGAGATAAGCAGTAAGGTTTTGTTTGAATTCCCGCGAAAGTACGAACACCACTTTAGCTTCCTTTTCAACTTCAATCTTGAAGTCATAATCAAAAGGAATTTTTGTTTCGTTTTTAATTTCTTCTTTCCGGATCTCTGCAACCTGAATTAGGCTGTCAATTTCTTTTTTCATTAAGTCGTCAGCAATAGCTGATACAAAAATGTAAGAAAACTTGTCATTTTCGTTTGAGAACGCTGATTGAGTTGGCGAGTAAGTTATACTGGCTCCATCCTTAAGTATCAGATCAACATTAAGATAGCTGCGGTCTCTGGATGAAGTAAAAACAATATCGCTGCGAGTCCTTACAGCAATGTCGCCGTACAGCGAAGGATTGGCTGCCTTTGAACGTTCATCAAATAATTTCAGATCTCCTGAAGCACGTAAAGTAAAATTATCCATCTTAAAATTGTGATGAATGAACTCACCCGTGACAATCATCGTTCCGCCGTTTTTTATATTACTCTCATTACTTAGTTGTAATTTAGAAAGCAAGACTTTATCATTTACAAAATCTATTTTAGCATCAAGAAGGTAAGTTAAATTAACTGTTTCAAAAACGAAGGATGAATTTCCAATCGTCAATTCGCCGCTATTCTTAATTTCTCCGTATACACCATTAATATTTACATTACCATTGACCAAACCTTTTAGATTTTTTATTCCATGCACAAGATTGCCAGCGAAGCGAAGATCAAAATTATCCGCAAAAAATGTAATATCGACTAACTGATCTTTGGTAAATCTCTCCTGAGAGTAAAATGAAAGATCAATTGGTAGTGTGCCTTCAATTCCAAGGCTTTTTCTTGGTTGAATATTTTTTGTCTCAAAAAAACCGAGATCGATATTTAGCAATTTGTCAGAATACTGAATTGCACTTTCAAGTTTACCAAGATAGTAGTTTTGCACTTTGATAGAGTCTATAGAATAGACGAGATTCATTACAGGACTATTTGCAGTTCCTGTCATAACAAAATCAAGATTTAATTCGCCGTCAAACGATTTTTGGGGTGGAAGATCCAGCAGATTAGCATTTAAATCTTTCAGTTTAAAGTTGCTTACTTTCAAAGTCAAATCTTCAAGACCGTTAAACGACAACTGACCACCCAGATCAATCTTTCCTCCGTTATGAGCCAAAGTCAATGATTCAAAATCGATTTTATCATTTGAATAATCGAATTTAATATCACCTGAATTACGCAAGTCGAATTCATAATATTTTAAAATCAACTTATCAAAAAGAACATCCACATAACCGTCATTAACAAAAAGTGACCCCTCCAAATTCAACTTTGTATCAGTATCATATACGGCGCTTAAATCTATTTTAGCATCACTTCCATTAAAATTCAGATCAAAACTAAGGTCCGTAATTTCACTGCCAACAAAGATTCTTTTTGCATTAACTTCCATATCAGCCATAAACCCTTCAAATGAATTAGTCAATGATCTATTATTCATTCTCAGTGCAAGATCAAAATCATACAGGTAATAAAGTTCGAGACCATCCCAGTATTTCATCTGGTTAATTTTAGTATCAACGGTTAAAGTTGTTGTGTCCCCCGCGGCAAGTAATTTACCCGTTATTTCTCCATCAACTTCTATCTCTGCATCGCCCAAGAAAAGCGAAATCAATTCAAAAGACTTGAGTTCAAGCAGATACTCGATATTTAAGTTCCGATTCGTTGATAAGGTCACAGTGTTTATCGTTAATTCATCTGCTATTGTACTTTGTCCTGCATTAATAAAATCAGGAGGTCGTATTTGCTCAATCTTTTTTTGGATGGATGAAGAAATTAATCTGGATTCTTCAGCAACTGCCCCAATTACTTCTGGTAAAGTGAATTCACCGGTTATTGTGAGATCTGCAAGATCTGAGATAATATTTATGACCCGATTTTCATCACTACTTCTTATATCAGCTATCAAGGTGGTGCTGTCTATTTTAATATCATTAAGCTTCGAACTATCAATTTTCAGTACTGCGAACAAGTTTAATTTATTCAAGTCGAAGTTTTCCCCGTCTCCTTTGAGAGAAATATTCAACTCTGAATTTATCCCGCTTTCCTTTACGAAGTCATTAATATTAAAACCTGTCAGAAGGACATCGAAGTTGTATTTTGCTATTGATGAATCTGCAAAATTAAAATTGGTATTCAGCTTACCTTGTATTTGGAGTGATGTGAACGATACATTAGTGCTAATAATACCTTTCGAGCCTTCTGCAGTAACAGCGAAATCGTTAAAGAACATTCCCTCGACGGTCGATTCATCAGCATTAATTTGGATTGATGTTTCAAGAGTCTCCGGTGAAAATCCTTTACCCTTTAAGCTTCCATTTAAGTTGAGGTTTGTGTTTATTCCTGCAACGGGCATCAGGTTGAGATTAGATGTTTTAATCTGGTAATCATAAATAATATCTTCGCCTGTTAAATCCATTTTAACCAAGCCGCTGACTTTTCCTTTTTCTGTCTGCAAAAGCATATTTGCGGTAAAATTCAATGGCTGACCTTCGTAAGTGAGCGAATCAAACTGAAGTACACCATACTCTTTGTAAGTTGGGATTTCCAGGCTAGGCAGCAATGAAGTCACATCGTCCTGATTTATAAATGAATCTTTAAACTTTACATTAATCATCATCTCACCGCCGTCAAGTATATTTTGCAAATAACCAGTTGCATTCAAATCAGTATTTGCAAGCTTGACTTCAAGATTTTTTAGCTCCAAGTCATTTAATGTCCCTTCAGCGCTAAGGTGAGTTTCGACGCTGCCTTTGAGAATATCTGTCCCATCAATAAAGTTTGTAAGATCGTCAAGATCAAAATTCACTGCACTCATTTCAACTTTAATAGGAGAATTTTCAAGATTGATACCTTTATCACTAAAGAGATGGAATTCTGATGCGGCGGCATTTAGTGAAATAAAAGATCTCTCGGTAATAATCTTCAAATCGGTTACTCCTGCCATATCCTCCAACAGAACAAAATTTCCTGAGAGATTCAGAAGTTTAAATCCAGTTAGATTTGGTTTGACGCTGAACTCTGATATTTTAAGCTGATACTCACTCGCTGCAATATTCACATTAGCAGAGAGTAACAGGTTAAGATTTTCTAACCTGAAGTCATCCATTACAGGTTGAGGATAATATGCCGTGCTATTTTTATTTGCGAGTGACTGGTGCTTGAAATTAATATTCTTCAGTTTCATTTCTGCTACATCAATCTTCCAGTTGAATGGTTCAGAAGTGGTTAATGTATCTTTGATCTCTTCTTCACTGGATGGAGTAATAATTTTTGAAATATTCAACTCACCATTCTCATCTTTTAGCAGCGAAATGTTGGCATTCTCTATTTCAAGTTTGCGGATGTAGACAGTCTTTAAAAAAACTCTTAATGGGCTTACCTTCAGCTCGATTCTTTCGGCTGTAAAAAGAGTGTCTTCATAAAGTGTATAAGAAGTGTTGGACAATATCAGAGATGTAAATATTGTACCGTCAATTTGTTCTATAGTGAGGTTGCCGTTTGTGGAGGAATTAACCTGCTCAACAAGAAAATCTTTTAACCAATTTCTGAACGATGAGGTCTGTGTATAACCAAATCCTGCCAGAAGGATAATAATTAAACCAACACCTGCTCCAAGAAAATAATTAATTATCCTGCGGAAGAGTGGTCTTTTAACTTTTGGTTTTTTTCGAAAAAGCATTTGGATTCCGGCTACTTCGAATATCTCTTCACGATTAGATCAATTATTTTCGAAGTGGATTGATCATTTACAAATTTTATGTTCATAACCTTTCCGCCGTTCTTCTCAACTACTTCTTTGCCGACTATTTTCTCAACATCCCAGTCAGCACCTTTTACCAGAATATCCGGAATGATCTCCGAAATTAATTTTTCCGGCGTGTCCTCTTCAAAGAATACCACGTAATCAACAGGTTTAAGATTAGAAAGGATAAATGCTCTCTCTTCCTGTTTAAGAATTGGACGCTTGTCTCCTTTGATTCTTTTGACAGAATCATCAGAATTTAGACCAACAATAAGAACATCGCCAAGTTTTTTTGCTTTAGAAAGATAATCCACATGCCCCGAATGAATCAGGTCGAAAACACCGTTAGTGAAGACGACTTTTTTTCCTTCAGCTTTAAGCTTCGAACGGCTAGCTTTAAATTCTGAAAGAGAAGTTGATGAGCTCATAAATTATCTTTTAAAACTATTTCGAACAATTTTTCTTTTTCGATGGGAACGATCCCAACTTCACCGCAAACTATTCCCGCTGCATAATTAGCAAGAAAGCAAGCTTCATAAATATCTGCACCAGCCGCAAGACCTATTGTTAAAGTTGAAATCACTGTATCCCCAGCACCGGAAACATCAGCAACCTTTCTTGCTTTTGTCGGCATCCGTCTTTCTTTATCACCTTTTTCGAAAACTGCTATTCCCTCTTCGCCGAGAGTAAGAAGAACAAATTCCGAATTCAATTTTTGAAGAAGATTTCTTCCGGCAGATGAAATATCTTTATTATCCTTTATCCGTATGCCGAGGACTGTTTCTGTTTCTTTGCGGTTGGGTTTGAATACGGTAACGTTTTTGTACTCAAAAAAATTATCAAACTTAGGATCGACGGTAATAAGGATATTTTTTTTGTTTGCAAGTGAAATAATCTTTGTGATTAGAGATGGAGTTAAAATTCCTTTATTGTAATCCTGAAGTATTATTCCGTCAATTTTACCAAGAACACTTTCAAGGTATGATGAAATTTTTGACTCAATTTTATTACTAATATAAGCTTTGCTCTCTTTGTCTATTCTCACAACGTGCTGATTGTTAGCTATAACACGAGTCTTTGTGGTAGTAGGTCTGTCGTTGTCAATAATAATCCCATTGTCTTCAATATTTTTTTCTTTTAACAATGATGAAAAGATATTGCCATAACTGTCATTTCCAATCACACCGACAGGAATGGGAGTAGCACCCAAAGTTAGAATATTTAACGCGACATTGGCTGCACCACCGAACCGGAAAAATTCATCCTCAACCTCGAGCACGGGAACAGGTGCTTCGGGTGAGATTCTTTTAACATCTCCCCAGAAATAACCATCAAGCATCATATCGCCAATAACAGCAATTCTTTTTCCGCCAAAGCCATTTTTCAGTTCATTCAGTCGTTTATTTGAAATATCTACCATTTTTTACCTGATTTATGCAAAATTTGAAGATTAAAATAAGTATAAATAGAGAGGTTATAAAGCCCCGAATGAAGGGGCTTTATTAAAAGTAGCGAATTGAAAAATATTTATCTTGAGTAGAAATCAAATATCTAGAGTATAAGAATGAAAGGCTAAATAAAAATATCAATTTAGGGACGATTATAGGTTTCTATTTCTTCTTTGGCCACTCAGCAAGTCTGTTATCTATTTTCAGTCTAATGAGTCCCTCGCCGGTTCCTATCCAGATATTCGTGCCGTCGAAATGAAAAGATAAAATAGACGAAGAGGTAATGTTAAGTTCGTTAAGATCAACCGGAGTAACCTGNNGNGTAACTCTGTTGATTATATACAAGCCTTTGCCGTATTCAAGTTTTTGCAGCTTGTCAAATTCATAAACTCCAACCCAGATATAATTGCCTATTCTGCAAAGGGAATAAATTCCATTACCGCCAAGGCCATCTCTTTTGTAAATCCTGTCCCAGTTAAATCTTCTGTCGTGGATGTAAATGCCTCCAAGATTAAAGTCAGGTTCTTCAGCAGTTATGAATTCATCTGTACCGAACCAGATGTTCCTTCCCTCGAAAAGAATTTTCGATACGGAAACAGCTTTCCCCTCTTCTTTAAATGCCTTATTGTTATTGGTGAAATACTTCCAGGCAGCCGGGTCGTTATATTTTTTCTTTTTATTGTAGATATGAACGCCCGACTCTGTTCCGAACCAGATGAGGCTATCACCATCAAATTCAATAGATTTTATTGTATTGGATTTTTGGTCTGTTCCCTGAGTGCGGTCAATGTCTTCGTACTTTCTTGTTTTAAGATCAAACCGTGTAATATTCCTGAACCTGCCAATCCATAAAACATTTTCCTTCTCATCGTATTTAAGAGAACGTATCCAGTTGCCGAACTCGCCACCCTGGGCAAATTTTCTTTTGTCCCATCTGCCTGCTTTTTTCGTTAAAGTGTACAATCCTTCAACCGAAGCAGCCCACACAAAATTTTTGCTGACTTCAACAGCATAAAAAAGATCATCGCTAAGGTTGCCGCTTTTTGTAGAATAATTAATCCATTTACCGTCCGAAAATGAGTAGCGGTAAATTCCCTGTCCGTAAGTTGCAACCCAAAGGAATCCCTCTTCTCCAGCCATATCAGTAACCGCGGCATCTTTTAAGAATACTTCGGATTGCTCTTGTGCGACGGAGTTTAAAGAAAGAAGAAATGTTAAAGCTATGATGGTATAAATGTATACAAGTATATAGGTATTATCAGGATTAAAAATTTTATGTGATATGACTTTGTACCCTATTCCCATATACCACAACCAAACTAGTAGCTTTCCTCAACAGATGGGAAGCTTCCTTTTTTAACATCTACGATGTATGTTTTGACAGCCTTGTTTATTTCCTCAGCAAGTTTGGAG
>JGI20213J14113_1000056_pt1 | contig 21990 bp, 20 predicted proteins | sample WetSurMetagenome_3_FD_14113 | JGI IMG/M metagenome (IMG submission 14113) | reverse complement strand
CAAGATGGAGCCACCATAAGACGCGTCGTTTAGCCGACGCGTATCTGGACTTCCAGTCCGTAACTCAAACCCACCAGCTTTTAGCTGGTGGTTGTTTAGTTATTTTTGTATCAGGTCTCACACCGTTTGGATTATACCAGGCATAAATAATTCCACATTTAGGGCAACTGGTGACAGGTGCGCCGTATTCATCGGTATCATTGGCGGTGTGATTGCATTTTGGACAGGTTATCGTCATGGTTTTTCCTTCTGTGATGGATAGGCTGATTCGGTGTTATCAACTATAGCCTACTCACTGCAAATATGAAAAATCATCACCATGTACGTTGGGGTGAGCCTCAAGCGAACCCCAACATTTTCAGATACTCGCTACTCATCAATCACACATAATTATCCAATCTAAGGTTGGTTGTATTGACTCTATGCATTGCCTCATCGCTTGCTGGGGTTCGTTCCTCATCCTAGCCTACACGTTTTTATCGTTAGCACCGCTGTAAAAACTATTCATACCACACTCTAAATTATGCTAGATTCACGCTCGTAGTTTTCAATAACACACTGTCGTTAATGGGGGAAATTCTATGAACACTCAAGATGAATTACAGTCCACAATTTCTGATCTTGTCGTCAAAGGAAAAGGCATACTTGCCGCAGACGAAAGCAGTCCAACCATTATTAAACGTTTCAAAGCCATTAATGTTGAACCGACCGAGGAAAATCGGCGGGCTTACCGTTCGTTACTACTGGCGACACCGCAGCTTGGCGATTACATTAGCGGGGTTATTTTATTTGAAGAAACCTTAACGCAAACCACTGACGCTGACATACCGCTACCACAACTTGCTGCGCAACAAGGCATAGTGGTGGGCATTAAAGTCGATAAAGGTTTTCTGCCGTTAGCTGGAGCAACGGGCGATAATATCACACAAGGCTTGGACGGTTTGGCGGACAGATTGGCAGGCTATAAACAACAAGGCGCACGCTTTGCAAAATGGCGTGAAGTTTATAACATCAGCGCGACGAATCCGACAGCGTTAGGTATAAAAGCCAATGCCGAAACCTTGGCGCGTTATGCGGCGATTTGTCAGTCTGTGGGTATCGTACCGATTGTTGAACCCGAAGTATTACTTGATGGCGACCACAGTATAGATCGCTGTTATGAAGTGATTGAAGCGGTACAACACGCGGTGTTTCACGCTTTGTATCGTCATGGCGTAATCTTTGAATGTATGCTGCTTAAACCCAGCATGGTGATTCAGGGCAAAGACCATCCTGTTAAAGCCACAGCCGAAGAAATCGCCGAGAAAACCTTAAAGGAATTAAGACGCACTGTACCTGCGGCGGTACCGAGTATTAATTTTTTGTCTGGCGGACAAACGCCAGAGGAAGCAACTGCTAATTTGAATGCCATCAATGCGCTAGCAGGAAACGCGCCTTGGCTATTGAGTTTTTCTTATGCCCGCGCCTTACAACAACCTGTCATGCAGAGTTGGGCAGGAAAGTCTGAGAATGTTGCAGTGGCTCAAGCAGCGTTGTTTAAACGCGCTAAACTGAATGGTGCGGCGCAATGTGGTAGTTATGTTGTGGATATGGAAAATACTTAAATGCTCTCGTTCCCATCGCGCCGCGTGGGAACGAGGAAACTTGCTGATTCATTTTGCGACGCATGACCAGCACACAATACTTACCCTGACAACAATAGGTGCCACCCATGCTCAACACCACCAAAAAACTCAAATGGCTTTTAGTCTTGGTGCTGATTTTCGGCGGATTTACTGTTTATAAGCTTTTTGAAGAGCTGGCACATAATCCTGCTTATCAGGAACATGAATGGATGTTCAAAATTATTTCGGAATTTGGTTTGTTCGTCTCCGTTATCATATCAGTCGGTTATTTTCATCACTGGTTTATTGCGGCTGAAGAACATAAAGAGTCCGAAATCAGTTTGCGTGAGACGCTTGCCAAGTACGTCGATGGTATTTTGCTGAATTCCATTAAAAGAGGATTTTCTGGCATTACCAATAAAGAATTCGATTTCAGCCAAATAATGCAAGGGTTAAAATCAGGCGATTCTGTCTATTGGCTTATTACCTTCGATCCTAGATTTAAAAACAAATCACGAGAGCTGGAAAATGCAATAAAAAATGGCGTACATTTCAGAATGCTGATTTTAAAAGCCGATTGTCGCATCGGTGAATTGCGTGCAACAGAAACAACTGGATTTAATCCACACGAATTCAGTGAATACTCCAAATTATTTAAAATTTCACTGGAAGATGTGATTAGTCGCATAGACGAAACGATTACTGGTTCGTTGGGCGTTTTTGTCTACGACGGCTTACCCTGTATTCCGCTGTTTATTATTATCCATAATGAATCCAAGAAAGTGGACGTTTATAACAGCTATTATTTGAGCGAACCTGTTTCAAAAATGCCTTATCTGCATTGGGAAACAGAACTTAAACTTAACAATCTGACTTCGTTTGAATCAGATCATTGGAATATAGCCGACCTGTTTGTTGATTATTTTGAAAAACGTTGGGCAATGGAAAAAGAAAAACTTTACGACACGACTGGAAATGAACTTGTTGAATATAATGACTTTATCTATGCACCGACCGCAGCTAGAAAAAAATGCTCTAATCTTTTTAACGTGTAAGGCAGAAAATCCCAACAATTCACAGGAGTCATTTATGAGTGATATTGCATTAATCGTTTTAGGTTCTAGTGTCGCGGCTGTGATTGGCATTGCCTTGGGCGTGATGATGCCTGCGTTGGCAATGGGCAAGGCGATTACCAGTGCGTTGGAGGCATTGGCAAGACAACCTGAATCCGAACGTTCGATTATGCGCACCTTATTTATCGGTTTAGCGATGATTGAATCATTGGCGATTTACTGTCTGGTGATTATCTTGATTGTTTTATTTAAAAATCCGCTGCTTGAATACATCATTAAATAAGCCGCACATGGAATTTAACATCTCAACTTTTATTCTGGAAATCATCAATTTTTTGGTGTTAATCTGGATTTTACAACGGCTATTTTATAAGCCGTTGCTGGACAGCATTGCCAAGCGTAAACAACACATCGAACAGTCGCTGGCTGAAGCGCAATCGGTAAAGTTAGAAGCGGAACAACAGCGCGAACTTTATGAAAATCGGCAAAAGCTGTGGGAACAGGAAAAACAAACAGCTTTGCTTGCTTTGCATCAGCAAATGGACGCTGAGCGTAGTGTGCAGTTGGATAAACTCCAGCACGAATTGGCAGCGGAGCGACAAAAACACGCGGTGACTTTAAACCGTCAACAACAAGAATTGCAACAACACGCTGAGCAACTGGCATTAAAAAATGGGGCGCGTTTTGCGGGATTATTACTACAACAAACTGCCAGTCCTGAACTGGAAGCCCATTTAATTAATTTGCTGCTTGAGCAGTTGAGAACCTTACCCGAAGCGAATCAGTTGTGCTTACAATTGAAGGCAAACCAACAAGCCGTCAACATTCAAATCACTACCGCGTATCCCATTACTCCCGTTTTGCAACAGCAATTAGAAGCAGGTTTTACCGCGCTGATTTCACAGTCGTTGTCTTTTCAATATCAGCAAGATGCGGCATTGATTGCGGGTGTGCGTATAGATATTGGAGCATGGGTGTTACAAGCCAATCTGCAACAGGAACTGAGCGGTTTTGCGGAACTCGCTCATGATTTTGAATAGCTGTTATGATTTATTAGATACCCACTTAAGTTTGTACGCTGTTGTGTTTACCAATCATCACCGCTGCATTTTTCTAAACTTGATTGTCAGTGAAAACAATCCCTAGTGAACAAATAACGCTAGGCTCTTGATTGTCAGATAGTTTTATTTCTATTTGGCAACACTTGTTTTCCTCGCGTAGCCCCAGCACTAATTCAGATAACGCCTCATCATCAAGACTTAATTTTAATTGCCGACTAATCACGTCTTTGGCATATTCCTGTAATGGGTATTGATACAGTTCATCAATGGCTTTTTTTAGCTCTTGGTTTTCAAATAAACTGTTTTTATTTAACGCATAGTGTCGATTTAAACGTTGATAGACTTGGTATCGCGCTCCGTTCGCTTTGCCTAACTGCCCGCCTATTTTGGGGTCGGCTTCTTTGATATGCCCTATCGCTTGTGCGACTAGCTCATGATGGTGATCAACGCGGGGAATTATCGGTGTCTCTAAACTACAAGCTGCCGCCTTAAGAATGGTGAATTGCGATTGCGTAATCATGTCGCCTTTATCATTCAACCATGTCAGCACATCATTATTTAACGGTGTTTTGGCATACACAATTACGCCCGCTTGATTTTTTTGCTCACTGGCTTTGCTGCTATAAACCACATTGGGTAAATTTGGAATGATGGTTTTTAAGGCAGGATTAGCATCGGTGGCATTTTTCCAGATTTGAAATGAGTAAGATGACAAATCCACCTCTTCATCATCTTGCTCTTCCAAAATACTGGAATTTTCGCTGTATAAATCATGAATGCTGACAGGGTCGCCTTCAAAAAAGCGTTCATCGCTGCCCATAACATCGGCATTTTGTTCAATGCGCTGCATTAAACGGTCGCGCAAAGCGATAATGTTTTCTATGCCTTCTTCGGGTAAAAATGAATAACACAAAATACTGTCCGCTTGTTGTCCGATACGATCCACACGCCCAGCACGTTGAATCAAACGAATAATTGCCCAAGGCAAATCATAATTCACCACAATATGGGCATCTTGCAAATTCTGCCCTTCGCTTAATACATCGGTCGTAATTAACACGCGGATTTCGTCTGTTTCGGCAATGTTTTTGTCATTACTTTTTGGACTAAAGCGTTGCGCGATTACCGTAGGATTTTCATGCTGCCCTGTCACGCAAGCAATACTTTCGACACCTTTTAACATTAATTGCTGTGCTAAATACTGCGCGGTATCTGAAAATTGGGTAAAAATCAGCAATTTTTCCGTCGAATGTTTAACCGTTACTAACTCATACAAGGCTTGTAATTTACGGTCTTTATCGGCTTGCCACGTTGGAGTAAGTTTTAAAATTTGATTGAGATTAACACTGTCTTCCGTTAAAGCCGCTTTCAAGGATTTTTTAAACAAATCACTGCCTATCCAAGTGAATTTAGCGCGTTCTAACGACTGATAAATATTTTTAGCATCCTCAATGTATTTTTTAGTATCCCCATGAAAGTTAAAATCACCCGCCGCGCCCTGCTCGGTATCATCGTCACTGAGCAAACTATCCAATAAACGACTTTCCTGCTGACCAATAGGAATTTCTAAATTATTTTGTAGCGCGTAAATATAAACATAATTACGCATGATATGCCGATACAGCGACAACAAAAACGCATGACCGCCGCTTTCTAAACGCTTAAATAAATTGGTTCTTGCAAAGCCTTTTAAGCGTTGCCCAGAACGGGTTAGATTTTCAATAATTTTCTGCTCATCGCCGCTGGGTAAGCGCGGCGGCTGTTCCAGTAAATACTCACCCAACCCATAACGCGGCAATAATAACTTATCAATAAAGCCCACCACCTTTGCCGAATATAACAACGCATAAGGGTCGGTTTTATCGTGTTCATCAAACGGATATTCAACTTTTTTAGCGTGCCGTTCGGGAAAATACAGCCGACTACCATTCGCAAACGTTAAATAATGGCGGTTTTTTTCGGTATCTTCTTGCGCGTAATTTTTCTTAATAAAGCCACGAGTACGGCGCACCAAATACAAACGCATCAATTCACGCCAATCATCGGCATAATCACTTTTAGCAAAAGCGGCAAGCGAACGCGGTGATACTTGATATTTAGCGGTAAACTCATGCTGACCACCGATTTGTTTCATATAGCATTCAGGGCTAATACCTAAATCTTGCTGCTCGTCGATAAACAACCCTAACTGCCCTGCTAAATCTTTATAACCTTTATTATAAGGAGTCGCAGACAGCAAAATTACTTTGCTGTTATTACGCTTAATATATTCTTCAATGATCTTATAATGCTTGCCTTCGTTATTGCGTAAATTATGACTTTCATCAATAATCACTAAGCGATAACGGCGCAAATCGCGTAAGTCTTTAGCCTTACTGATAGATAATACTTTGGCGTGTAAACGGTAACGATGTACATAATCCTCCCACATACCCGTTAAATTTTTTGGACAAATAATTAACGTTTCCAAATAAAAATCATCTTCAAATAATTTAGCCAATGCAGTTGCGGTCATAGTTTTACCTAAACCCACCACATCACCAATTAATACCCCGCCGCGTTTATTCAAATACTCCGCCGCGATTAATACCGCTTTTTGCTGAAAATCTAATAACTCCTGAGTGAAAATAACTGGCAATTTAAATTCAGTTAAACCCGCTCGCGCCTCTTGTGATAAGTGATACGCCATTTTTAAATAAATATAATACGGCAGTTTTGGCTTTGCCCAGCCTTCCTCAATAATAGCAATTAATTCCGCGCTAATATCCAAGCAATAGCGCGTTTCCCAACGGTCTTTAAACCAGTCACATAATTTTTCAGCGGCATCTTTATCAGGCACATCAATATTCAATTCGCCTTGCTTGCCTAAACCTGCCAAGGTTAAATTACTACTGCCTAAATAACTCAACACAGGATTAAATTTATCCAAACGATGAATTAAATATAATTTTGCGTGTAGCGAGTATTCGACAAATAACTTTACGACTAATTTTTCATCTTTTAATTGTTGTGCGAGTTGATTTAAGGTTTTCTCATCATTACTGCTAGGAATACCCAGTGTTAATTGACTTCTAAACTCTTCGGCTAATTGGCGTTTTAATAACAAAGCCGTTTTATGGTCAATGGTATTATCAGTATGGCTATAATATCGTTGGATTAATTCCTGTGGTTGCGTTTGCATACCAACAATCAAACGGCATTGATTATCTTCGCCACCGCTAAAAGTATCCACATAACCCGCCAACTGATTCCAACCGCGTAAATTAAAATAACCCACACAAATATCGGCTTTATACGCTAAAGCAAACGACTCTTTTAACGCGCTGGCAAGTTGGTTTTCAATGTTGTCGTAAATAGTTGGCATGACGGCGTTTTAATAATGGTCTCGGCATTGGGCGATTAATACGGTATCCGCTTCATAGGCATAAACTAAACGATGCTGCACATCAATACGCCGCGACCAAAACCCTGATAATTGATGCTTTAACGGTTCAGGCTTTCCTTTGCCGCTAAATGGCTCGCGTTCTATTTCTTTAATCAACATATTGATACGCTTTAGCATAGCGCGGTCTGTTGCCTGCCAATAAAGATAATCTTCCCAGCCTTTGCTGGAAAATTTAATCATCATTTAAAAGCTCTCTTTCTATACCATTACCTGCGCGTAATTCTTCAATGGATTCGATTAATCGTCGCGCTCCCGTTACGTTTCTTAATAAATAGGCAGTTTCTTCAATGCTTTGGTAATCTTCAAGCGACATAATCACTACGGGTTTTGCCTTGTCATAGGTGACAATAACAGGCGCGTGGTCGTCATTGACGGCTTGCATAAGATCAGCGAGGTTTTGCTGTGCATAACTAAAAGTTAGAGCATCCATTATTATTTTCCTCAAAATTAAAAATTATTATTCCACTCAAGCATTCCAACGCTGGAGCGATTAAATATTCTAAGCCACTGCGATATTTTGAATGCCAATGAATTGACTTTCTAAAATGGGTTGACCTTCTTCAAGTAACATTTCTATCACTTCTTGCAGATTTTTATTTAATTCATCCAAACTTTCGGCTTGGCTATGTGCGCCTGTAAATCCAGGGACAAAACCGACATATAAGCCCGTTTCGATACAGCGTTCAACGATGGCAGTGTAAATTTTCATAATCTTTTCTACTGGGTTAATTTTCTAAATTCTGTTAATGCGGCTTGTTTTATGTCGTCTTTGACTATTGGGAACGCGCTTAAGATATGAGTAAATTCGCTTTCGCTTAAGCCGTATAGGTGGGCGATAATGGCATCTAATTCAGCGCGAAGTTGGGCGCGGTTTTCCAGACCTTTGCTATTTTCAAGACCTCCGAGGTTTTTAAAACCTCGGAGGTCTAACTCGGCGCGTAAATCATCATAATCGGGTGTGGTGCAGATTAACGCCGCCGCTCGTTCTACGATGGCTTTAAACTGCGGGTGTTGTTCGGTTAGGCGGGGAATGGGTAATTGATAAACATAAAACATATTAACATTAGCTGAAACTTTATGTCTTAAAAGCCAATCCATCGCAAATGAATTAAGAAAAGCAACACATATTAATAAACTGTAATTATCTGATGACTTGGATATATTGATAGAATTTCCCGCAAAGCAAGATGGAACAATAGTTGCAATCATTGTTCTTATATCTGTATTTCTACCAATTGAACGATAAGCCAACCGATATTTTTGATAATTTAATATTTGTCCTTCGTCTTCATTTCTACCTAAAACCGATTTTCTACCTTCTGATTCATCAACCCAATAACGCGGTTCAGCAAATAAATGTTCAAATTGATGAATCATTTTTCCTTCATATAACGGCAAACGACCTGCTGAATTTTCGGTTTTAAATAAATAACTGTCATTAGTCATGTGAAATTCATTACTTAACACTAAATTCCAAGTATTTTCCAGCTTTTCACCTAATAACGGAAACGCCAACATTTTCTCCGCAATCTGCACATCTAACGCACTTTTAAATTCCATAACCGAATGCGAATCAGGCGACAGTTTTTTAATTAAATCGGTTTTTAATTGAACTTGTATTTCCGTATCATGTAAAAAACTTTCCAATTTATCTTTTGCTATCGCTACACGCGGGTCAATTCTAAACACCGCATTAAAATTATCGGTGTATTCGCCTTTTTTATAGGTAAAAATACAAAACTTGAAACGATGGTCTACTTCTTCAAAAATAAATCTTTCATTACTCAGTCCAAACAAAGTATCAATTTTAGTTTTATTAAATAATAGCGTTCTTAAACCCGTCGCGCCTAAATCGCTATAAATACCACTAGGGATAATAACGCCGCATTGTCCATTATCGCGTAATAAATTAAAGCACTGCTCAGTAAATAATTTATACAAATTAACATCCGACCCCGTTCTTTTACCATTGACCACAGCGGTTTGATAAGGAAACTGTGAACAACTGCGAAAATATAAACTGACATAAGGAAAGCGGCTTAAATACGCCAGCCACGCGCTTTTTACGTCGTCATTATTTAATAAACTCGCTTGTTCTTTTTCAAATTCTTTAATAGTCATTTTATTTTTACTGACTATATCGGAATATTCATTAAAAAATTCTTTGGCTTGCGGTTTAAATACTTCCCACGGCGGATTAGTAATAATCGCATCAAACCCACCACGCCCAAAAATACTATCAAATTCATACCCCCAATGAAACGGCTGCAAAGCTTCAATATCGGCAAGTGTTAACGCGCGTTTTATCGGTTTACCTTCTTTGTTTTTTGCCGTATCCCATACCGCTTGTTCGTATTTAATTTGCAAGCGTTCAAATTCAGCCAATAATAATTCATTTAACTTGCGATAGGCTTTTGTTTTAATCTCTGAAATACCATCACGCAATAATACTAAATTCTGGCTGTAACTTTGCGCGTCTTTATAATTGGCACACAGTCGGTTTTTTTCATTTAAAATTTGCGTGTACGTTTTCGCTTCATTACTACTAAATATATCGGCTTGCCCTAATGAATTAAATTTTTCGCCCTCAATGGTTAATAAACCAATCAAGGAATTACCTGCCATGATATTAAAATCAATATTCGGTAATGGCTCTAACTCGTTCACATTTCGTGCTGATGAAACCAAGGCTAAAAATAAACGCAATTTAGCAATCTCAGTGGCTTCTGGCATGATGTCCACGCCGTATAAATTATTTTTGATGATTTCTTTTTTAATAAAATAATCAATACTGGGGTGCGCTGTTTCAGTTTCTTTTAACCAATTGTTTAAGCCGTCATCATGCAGGGTTTTTATTTTACTGATAATCGCGGCATAAATGGCAATCAGTGTTTTCATTGCCGCGACTAAAAACGCACCCGAACCACACGCAGGGTCTAATAAACTTAAACTGGGTAATATGTCGCGTAGTAATTTATTGCATAGGGGCGCGTCGAGTTTAAATAATAAGTCGGGCAGGTCTTTAAAGTGCCATGTGGGTAATTCTAACGACTGGCAGTCCTTTAAGGACTGACAGTCGTAGGGGCTGTTAATACGGTCAAGTATTAATTTTGATATGGTGCGTTCACATAAATAATCGGTAATTTCAGGGCGGGTATAATACGCGCCAAAGGCTTTTTGGTTGATGTATTTTTCAAAGATATAGCCTAATACATCGGGGTTTATTTCATCGTCATTGCCGCCGATGGTGTCGTTTAAATTCCATGAATATTGATTAAATAAGGCGAATAAATCAGTAAAGGCTTGGTCGCTAACTTGAATTTGCTCTTTATATTGCTCTTCGATTTTATGCGGTAAAAATAATCCGCCGTTTAAATAATGAATATCGCCTAATAACTGATTAGTTTCTGCGCTGCGTTCATTTTTCGGTTTGGCAAAGCCTTGAAAGAATAAGGGCAGTAAAAATTCGCGGTAATAGCAATCTATTTTTAGGGTGCTTTGAAAGTCGTTCAGTTTATTGCTTAAATAATTTAAATCGCCTTTGTTGATAAAGGCTTTTTTCTGTAAAAACCAAATAAACATGAGACGATGTAATAACACTGACGCATACCAAGCGCGGTTTTTTTCGTTGGGAATGCCTGTTATTTGCTCAACAAAATCGCTGTGTTTTTGTTCAAAATCTTTAAAGAATTTTTTGGTGATGGGTTCAATGTCTAAGGCATTACGCAATCGCTCAGTGACATCAACCAGCGCGACAGTGCCGTTATCATCAAAATCAGCAAAATCCACCGCCATATTGACGATTTTTGACAGTAATAAATCGCCCGATTGTCCGCTGAAATAGCTGTGACTGCGCGGCAAATTTTTTTTACCATCGCGTTTTAACCATGACCATAGGCTTTGGGTTTTGTCAGCATCGACAAAAATTAATAAATGTTCATGATGTTTGCGGCTGATGTCATCATGCAGAGCGAGGCGGGTTTTGCTGTCGGGTATAGTGGTATGGCTGATTTCTAAAACGACTACGCCCGATAATTCAGCAATATGCCGATAGCTCAACGCGGCATGATTAACCGTAACGGGGGTTATGCGATTATCCAGCGGATTTGACCAACCCAGTAAATTAAACAACGCTTTAAAATCAAATTGCTGAATGAGGCAACGGATTTCCGTAAGGTTTTTTTGCAGTGTTTTAGCCATTAATCATTTCCTTTTGTTTCGCATAGTTTATTGTCATAGTATAAGGGTGTTACAAGCAATAGGAACTAAGATTAGCCCATGATTTTGAATAACGCATTCGATTTATTAAACCAACAAATGGATTGGTTGAGCCGCTATCAACTCGCGTTACGGATTGAAGAGCAAGGCATAGTGGTATCGGTCGGTGATGGTATTTCTTGGATTAAAGGCTTGCCGTCGGCGGCAATTGAGGATGTGTTGATTTTCGCCGATGGCAGTCGTGGCATGGTGTTCGATTTGAACGCCGACCATATCGGCGCGATTTTGCTGTACGAAACGGAGAATCTCACGGCGGGAACAACGGTGCGTCATGCCCGTCATCCGCTCAGTGTGCCTGTGGGTGATGAATTTTTAGGGCGAGTGATAGATCCGCTGGGTATGCCACTTGATGGACTTGCCGCACCGATACACACAGGACGCGAAAATCTGGAAAAGAATTCCCCCGCCATTATCGCCCGCGATTTTGTTCATGAGCCGCTTTATACGGGTATCAAAATTATCGACAGCTTGATTCCAATCGGTAAAGGTCAACGCCAGCTTATTATCGGTGATGAAGGTTTGGGGCGTAGTTCGATTGCGCTGGATACCGTCATCAATCAACAGGACAAGAATGTTATCTGCATTTATGTGTTGATTGGTCAAAAGCGTTCAGCGGTAGTGAGTACTATTGAAACGCTTAAACAGCATGATGCAATGGCTTACACGGTGTGCGTGGTTGCCGAGGCTAGCGCGTTAGCGGGTTTGCAATATGTCGCACCGTTTTCAGGTTGTGCATTGGCAGAATATTGGATGGCTAAAGGACGCGATACGCTGGTGATTTACGATGATTTATCGACTCATGCGCGGACTTATCGAGAATTGTCGTTGTTATTACGCCGTCCGCCTGGTCGTGAAGCTTATCCAGGGGATATTTTTTTTATACATTCTCGATTGCTAGAACGTTCCACGCATTACAACGCTGACAATGGTGGCGGTAGTATGACTGCTTTGCCGATAGTCGAAACCCAACAAGGTGAAATTGCCGCTTATATTCCGACTAATTTGATTTCCATTACCGACGGGCAAATTTATCTGGATAGTACGCTGTTTACCTCAGGTTTCCGCCCCGCTATTGATATTGCTAAATCAGTGTCACGTATCGGCGGCAAGGCACAGCATTCTAGTATTAGCCAACAAGCAGGACAAATGAAATTGGATTATTTGCAGTTTTTGGAATTGGAAGCCTTTACGCGTTTTGGGCAACGCCTTGAGGCGACCATGGAGCAACGTATTCAGCGCGGACGTTTATTACGCGAATTGCTTAAACAAGACCGACTCACGCCGTTGCCTAGTTTATTTCAACTCGCTTGGTTGCTGGCGTTTAACAATGGATTACTTAATGCTATCGAGTTGCAAGCTATTCCTCAGACATTAGAACGCATTGCCCAAGGTATTAGCAATACCAGCTTGACGCTTGATACCCCAAGTGAACACTGGTTACCCGTTCTGCATGAGTGTTTAACCGAATGAGCCAAAGCCGCGAATTACAACTGCATATCAACCAACTTGAGGAAATACGCAGTATTTTAAACGCCATGAAAAATCTGGCGTTGATGACGGTGCATAAGTTGACGCGCTTACAACAATGGCAAACGCGGGTGGTCACGCATATTGAAGACAGTGCAGTAGCATTTCTGGCAACGTATCCAGACTTTGTGAGTCATCAAGACCATCGACCGCCCGTCTATATTGTTGTTGGTTCAGAGCGCGGCTTTTGCGGTGATTTTAATGAAAAATTGCTTGATAGCCTTATTGATCGACCTTGTGCGAGCATTATTGCTATCGGCAGCCGACTAATTGGACGGGTGGAAGCGTATCCGTATCAAGTGATTGCGTCATTCATCGGCGCGAATGCTGAAGAGGAAGTGCCGTCATTGCTGGAACAATTGCTGGATCAACTTGGCAAACTAGCACATGAACAAGTGTTGGTTGTGGTTTATCATGACTTCGACAATAATCAAATCCAACAGCGGCAAATTTTACCGCCTTTTCCATCGGCTGCACTGCATCCAGCACAGACTGAGCATCCAATACTTAATCTACCGCCGCCGCTATTTTTCTCCGCATTGTTAGAACAGTATGTTTTAGCGGTACTGTACGAGATTTTGTATGTGTCGTTATTGACCGAAAACCGTCTGCGCCTTCAACACTTGGAAGGCGCAGTGCAGCATCTCGATGAACAAACCAGTAAACTGCATCGTAAATCGCAAATTTATCGCCAAGAAGAAATTACTGAAGAAATAGAAGTGATTTTATTAAATACAGAAACTTTTTAGGGGTAGGAGCATTTGAACAGAAACTGACGGTTTTGTTGTCAGTATCCTTAACGGATATTTAGTGTTGAAACCCCTTTTACTAACATTGGAAATCTTGATGACATCATGAAATACAATAAATTATTAATATTGGCTGTGTTATTTACAATGATGTCTAGTTGCTCGTTATTAGAGCCTGAAGTATCAGAGCCTGAGATAGACATCCCTGAAATGAAAGTTCGCGAGATGGATGTTCCTGAGATGAAAGTTCGCGAGATGGATGTTCCTGAGATGAAAGTTCGCGAGATGGATGTTCCTGAGATGAAAGTTCGCGAGATGGATGTTCCTGAGATGAAAGTTCGCGAGATGAATGTTCCTGAAATGGATGTTCCTGAGGCTGAGACCGACCTAAAATAAGTATTAGGTCGGACTTATTTTCAGTAACTTAAAGCTCGATATGATTCTTGCTTAAATCTTAAGTATGTTATCCCTGATAACGTAGAACTTATTCAAAAACTGCTTTATCCAAATTTTTACTGTCAGCTAAACCTTTCAACTTAGATTTATCTTTAATCCCCGCAAAGCGTGTGCCTGTTAAATTTGCGCCTGTAAAATTGGTTTCTTCCAGCGTTGTGCCTGTTAAGTTTGCGTTGGTTAAATCGGCGTTAGTAAAATCCGCGCCTGATAAATCGACACCGAATAAATTGGCATTTTTTAACACGCTGTCTTTAAGTGTGGCATAGCGTAATAAGGCACGATCGAGATTGGCATCGGTTAGGTTCGCGCCTGTTAGGTTGACGTAATTCATACTGGCTCGCATTAAACCCATCGACTGATTTTTCATATCTACACCCCAATCAACGTGCGATAAATTGGCATAACTTAAATCTGCGCGGTCTAAAGTAGCAATAAAGCGACTGCCTGTTAAATTAGCATGGGATAGATTTGCTCCGCCAATATGAACCCCGAACACGCTGGTATTGGATAAATCCGCGTTGGAAAAATTAGTTTTTGACATAACACTTAAATCTAACACCAAGCCTGATAAATTACTTTTGCTGAAATTGGCACGGCGTAAATCTGAACCCCATAAATTAGCGTTTCTAAAATCTAAACCTGATAAATCCAACTCGGTTAAATCTTTACGTTTTAAATCGGCGACGTGGCTTTTATCAGCTTGTGCTAAGCGTTGTTCTACTTCTGCACGGGTTAAATCTGCCGCTGATGCGGATAATGTGGCACAAGTTGTCAATAAAGTGAGCCAATAGGCGGATGTTTTCATGTTAGAGACTCCAAGGAATTAAGTGATTTATACTCCACGAAAGACTCGAAAATTTTATTGCTTTTATTTTTCGTACTGTTCGTGTCTTTCGTGGATATTAATGTTTGTTATAAATTTTCAGTACCAGCTCATAAAACCACGCAGGGCGAAATAATACCACCCAAATTAATATCAAACCCGTAATAGGTATTGGTCCAACTTCAAGAACGGTAATTATCAACAGGACAAGCAAACAAAAAAGTCGCATGATGTTACCTGCCTAAACGTTGTTCGGTTTCTAATACCAGTTGCGTCGTTTTCAGTACGGTGTCAGGATTTAAACTCATCGAATCTATGCCTATTTCCACTAGAAATTCCGCCATTTCAGGATAATCAGACGGAGCTTGACCGCATAGCCCACAATGGCGGTCATTGCGTTTCGCACCTGTTACTGCGAGTCGTATCATTTCCTTAACGCCATCATCACGCTCATCAAAATCGTCTGCCAATATGGCTGAATCCCTATCTACACCTAAAGTAAGCTGAGTTAAATCATTAGAGCCGATGGAAAAGCCATCAAATTGCTCGGAAAACGCATCAATGGAAATCACATTATTAGGAATTTCACACATCACATAAATCTGTAAGCCATTGTCACCACGCTTTAAACCTAGTTCAGCCATGTAAGCCAACACTTTTTTGGCTTCTTGGACACGCCGACAAAAGGGAATCATTAAAATGACATTGGTTAAACCCATATCATCACGCACGCGTTTCATCGCCGCACACTCTAAAGCAAAGCCTTCACGGTAAGCAGGATGGGTATAACGTGACGCGCCACGAAAGCCAATCATCGGATTTTCTTCATCAAATTCAAACCACCGACCACCTAACAACGTGGCGTATTCATTGGTTTTAAAATCTGACATTCGCACCACGACAGGTTTGGGATAAAACGCTGCGCCGATTGTGCCGACTCCTTCTGCCAATTTGCTAATAAAAAATTCTTCAGGACTAGCATAACTACGGGTTAATTCTTTCAGTTGTGCGCGTTCTTGCTCATCTTGTACACGCTCCGAATGAATCAATGTCATCGGATGGGCTTTGATATATTCGGTAATAATGAATTCCATCCGCGCTAAGCCCACGCCATCATTGGGCAGAAAGCTGGTTTTAAAGGCAATTTCTGGATTACCGATGTTAAGCATGATATGGGTTTTGGGACGTTTTAAGCCTGACAAATCAATGCGACTGACCTCAAAATCCAGTTGCCCTGCATAGACTTTGCCGACATCACCTTCTGCACAGGAGACGGTGATAGGGCTATTATTTTGAATGGTAGTGGTGGCATTATCACAACCGACAACGGCAGGAACACCTAATTCACGCGAGATAATGGCGGCGTGGCAAGTGCGTCCACCACGATTAGTGACAATTGCTGAGGCAATTTTCATAATTGGTTCCCAATCGGGCGTGGTCATATCGGCAATTAATACTTCACCCGCTTTAAACTCACTCAATTGTTCAGCGTTATGAATAACGCGTGCATTACCAACGGCGATTTTACTGCCCACTGAATGTCCAGTAATAATGGGTTCAGCGGTTTTTTTCAGTGTGTATTGCTCTAACACCATACCGCTTAATTGCGAAACGACGGTTTCAGGTCTGGCTTGTACAATGTACAACACACCATCTAGCCCATCTTTTGCCCATTCCATATCCATAGGTTTGGCTTGCCCTGCTTTTTTGCTGTAGTGCTTTTCGATTTTAATTGCGTAATCAGCCAGCGTTAGCACATCCGCATCGGTTAAACAAAAGCGATTACGTTCTTCAACCGAGGTAACAATATTTTGCGTAGATTCACGGGTACTGCCATCGCTGTACACCATTTTAATTTTTTTCGCGCCTAGTGTACGCCGTAAAACGGCACGGTGTCCTTGCTCAAAAGTCGGTTTGTGGACATAAAATTCATCGGGATCAACCGCACCTTGTACAACATTTTCACCCAAGCCGAATGCACCCGTAATAAACACCACATCGGAAAATCCTGATTCAGTATCCAAAGAAAACATGACTCCACTGGCATCCAAATCTGAGCGTACCATTTTCATAATGCCAATCGATAACGCCAGTTTGAAATGGTCAAAACCTTGATCAACCCGATAATGAATCGCGCGGTCGGTAAATAAACTGGCAAAACAGCGTTTGCAGGCATCCAATAGTGCCACTTCACCGCGTATATTCAAATAAGTATCTTGTTGCCCTGCAAAACTGGCGGTGGGTAAGTCTTCGGCTGTCGCAGAACTGCGTACGGCAACACTTAATAATTCATCACCATATTGCGCTTGTAGTTGCTGGTAAGCGGCGATAATTTGTTGTTCAAGGTCTGTCGGTAGGGAAGCGGCATAAACAATATCGCGGGCTTTTCTGGCGCGTTTGGCTAAATCAGCGACATCTTCAGCGTTTAACTCATCTAATGCGTCATGCAGGGCATCCCAACCATTCGATGCTGACAATACATGACGATAGGCTTCCGCTGTTATTGCAAAACCATTAGGAATTTGAATGCCTTGCGGCGTAAGTTCTCGATACATTTCACCTAAGGAGGCATTTTTGCCACCGACTAGCGGTACATCTTCAATGCTTAATTCATTAAACCAACGAATATAATTTGTTTGTTCAGGCATGATGCGCTCCTTAGGATTAATATAGTGTAGGGCAATACTTAAATTAGTCTTCTCGATAACTCGCATAAGCACTGGCAGTTTCCCACAGTGCCACTTCAACCACGTTAAAGCCTGATTGTTTTAAATACTGATAAATCATTTTGCTTAATACTTCAGCGGTGGGGTGTTCATCTAACGCCATAAATCGTTCATTGTTGGCAATCAACATGGGGATAATCGGGTCTTCTTTGTGAAGCAGGAAATTATGGTCTAGCTGTTCATCAACGTAGGCAGACACGCAATCACGCACGTCAGAAAAATCACATACCATGCCTTGATCGTTAAGCTCAGCTTGTTGAATGGAAATGGCAGCTTTAACGCTGTGTCCGTGTAAATGACGACATTTGCCACCGTGATTCATTAGGCGGTGTCCGTAACAAAAATAAACTTCTTTGGTAATGGTATACATAATAGATTGTTGTTGAATGTTAAAACGAAGACTTGATAAGTCTTTTAGCGGTAAGTGGAAAATCTTTCTTGGGTCGCAAAGTTAAGTAATAAAAACTGTAGAAAGCTTGCAGTCTTAATACTCTTAATTACACTAGCCTTTATTGTTGTTGAGCAGCTTCTCTCTCTTTAGTCCGAAAAAAACTCAGTCGCTCGTTGAGTATGGCATCTAATTGAGGCGTTAAACCTTTGGCGTTTTTAGCCAAGCGTATTTGTAATATCGCCTCTTTAGTTTGCCCTGTCGCATAATAATATTCAGCAAGATAGCGATGCGATTCGGCGGCTTGATGTAAGTTACCATAAACTCGCGCTAACAGTTGGGTATAAACGGGCAGATGTTTGGTAGCCTCATCTAAGGTAAGCAGGACATTGTAGGCTTGGCGTGTATCGTCTGTTTTTAATAAGGATTGGGCATATTCCAATTTGAGCCAATCTTCTTCAGGAAATTGTGTCACTAATTTCTTATAGCGGTTCAGTGCTACATCATATTGCTTGGCTTCCAATGCTGTCCGCGCCAATGCGGTGCTGTATTGCAGTTGATTGGGATAGCTCTTTACTAAGGTTTGAAAAATATTTTCTGCGTCTGTGTATTTTTGGCTATTGAGCAAAGCTAAACCGAGACCATATTGCGCCACCGTACGCTGTTCAAGTGTGCCTTGGTTTAACTTATTTTGAAAAAATTTAAGCGGTTCGGCGGGGTTAGTGTCAGTTAATACACGAATTTTTGCTTTGGTTAATTGGTAAGCTAACGAGTCAGGATATTGTTTATAAGGGTAGTTTTCAGCCCGTCCGCGTGTATCAGAAATACGTGAAGCGGTGACAGGGTGAGTTCTTAAAAATTCAGGCACATTATTCCCCGAATAACGGCTAGACTGCTGTAGCCGTTCAAAAAAAGTCGGCATACTGCGCGGATCGAACTCTGATTGGGATAGAGTTTGCATACCGACTCTATCTGCCTCTTCTTCGTGAGCGCGGGTAAAATCAATTTGAAACTGGATATTGCCTGCTTGAATGCCCATTAAAGCGGCTTGCCCCATTTGTGGCGACTTCATGCCTAAAGCAATAGCTGCAACCGTTGCCGCAAGCATGGGAATAGATAGCCGTTGTTGCGCTTCCACGCTACGGTATAAATGTCGTTGCGTGACGTGAGCAATTTCGTGCGCCATCACAGAAGCTAATTCACTTTCGGCTTCGCTGATTAAAATTAACCCTGAATTGACACCAATATAACCGCCAGGCCCTGCAAACGCATTGATGTCATTTTCCATTACCACAAAAAAATGAAACGGATAACCAGGGGTATCACTATTAGCGGCAAGTTTATTGCCGATGGTTTGAATGTATTCTTGAATCTCAGCATCCTGAGTAATAGTCAATTCGCTATGTAAATAGCGAAAAAACTCTTCGCCTAATTCCTTTTCTTCGGCGATAGTTAATAATGAGCCAGACGAATCGCCCATTTCAGGCAATTCGAGTTTATCAAGCTGATCAGCTTGCGGCAGGGCAGGGCAGAGAATAAGACTTAAAGCAAGTGCAACAGCGGCAGGTTTAAACATGACAATCAACTAAAATCAATGCAGAATGGGTATAGAATATCAGTAATTAATTATAACAACAGCTAAGACCTTTCAGGTTTTTAAAACCTAGAAGCTCTTTCGAGACGATTCATGAAGTTTGCTATTCAAATCAATAGTAGCCCTTATCACTCTAATGCGGGGCTAACAGCTTATCAATTCATTCGTAGCGTATTAAACGCACAGCATGAAATCGTGCGGATATTTTTTTATCATGAGGGCGTTTATCACGCTTTTAAATATGCCACACCGCCTGATGATGAAATTCAGATAACCAAACGCTGGAGTGAACTCGCCCGCGATCATCAAATTGACTTAGTGGTGTGTATTTCAGCCGCTCAAAGGCGTGGTTTATTACACAGCGACGAAGCTCATCGCCAAGGTAAACAGGACAATGATGTGGCAGATGGCTTTCGCATTGCAGGATTAGGGCAGTTAGTTGAAGCCACTTTATTAGCCGACCGTTTTATCGTCTTTGGATAAACTATGAAACGTTATTTATTCGTGTTGCGCAAACCTGCCCACAGCGGTGCTTACTTACAAGAAATGCTGGATATTATTTTAATTACTGCCGCGTTTGATCAATCGGTCAGTATCTTGTGGCTAGATGATGCAGTGTTTTCCTTAAAAAATCAGCAACAGCCTGAACGCCTTACGTTAAAAGATACAGCAGCGGTGATGCAATCGTTAAGTATTTATGATGTCACTGAGTTATACATTGAAACTGAATCTCTACAAGAATACGGCTTGATGGCAGAAGATTTATGTTTACCCGTTCAAACGTTACCGCGTAAAGCGATAAGTGAATTTATGCGGGGATTTGATGTGGTTTTTGCAGGTTAAAAACTCAGGAGTCCAATAGCTTTAGCTATTGGCTAGAAAACAGCTAAAGCTGATTTATTCCGCTAATCTAAATCCATTCTAATAGGTATTTTCATGGAAACACCAAGCAAACCCATTAAATCCCTAGCCGTCCTGTGCAGTGGTGGCGATAGTTCGGGTATGAATCCCGCTATTCGTTCCGTGGTTAGAACCGCCATCGGTTTAGGCATCGATATTTACGGCATTTATCGCGGTTATACGGGATTATTAGAAGGTAATATTCAAAAACTTAGCTTATCGTCGGTCAGTAACATTATTCAACGCGGCGGCACCATACTTGATACTTCACGCTGTGAAGAATTTCACACCGCCGAAGTCCGACAAGAAGCTGCCCATTTATTAGCCAGAAAACACATAGATGGCTTAATCGTCATCGGCGGCAATGGCTCATTCACTGGCGCGATGAATCTGCATCAAGAACACGACTTACCCATTATCGGCATACCTGCCACTATTGATAACGATATATCAGGTACAGAATACACCATCGGTTTTAATACCGCTGTACAGACCGCCATTGAAGCAGTAGATAAAATCAGAGACACCGCCTCCGCCCACGCCCGCACGTTTTTAGTTGAAGTCATGGGACGCACCGCTTCCAGCATTGCCTTACAAGTCGGCTTATGTACAGGTGCAGAACAGGTCATATTATCCAATCAAGCCATTGATTACCAAGCCATTGTCGATAATATTCACAAAGGCAAAGCGCGAGGTAAAACATCTTCCATCATCATTGTCGCAGAAGGTGAAAAAGCAGGTTTATCCTATCAAATCAAAGAGATATTGATGAATCAATACGATGTAGGCGTACACGTTTGTATTTTGGGGCATATTCAACGCGGCGGTAGTCCGACTGCTATAGACCGCACTATTGCATCAAAAATGGGTTATGCCGCTGTTCACGCACTCTGCGAAGGAAAGTACGCCCACGTCACCGCGTTCAATAAAGGCGAAATTGAAATCGTACCGTTAACGCAATGCTTAGGTAAAAAAACCGAAGTCACCGATTCACAGCTAGAATTAATTAGGGCGTTGGCAATATAAAAGTATATGGATAATGTAGTTATCTAATGAAAACGACCCCCCTGATAGGTTGGTTGATATAATCAACAAAGAGGGGGCAAAGAGACCATGATTGAAAAAAGCCGCATATTGGATGCTCAGTTTAAGTTGCAAGTAGTGCAGAGGATTAAAGATAAAGGCATGAGTATTAGCCAAGTCAGCCAAGATATAAATTTGGGCGAAACAGCGGTGAGACGGTGGATAAAACAGGACAATGACGCTTTTAAAAAAAGCGTCCACCTTCTTTGCCAGAGAACTGAGCTGAACCATTGGCTGGTTCAGCAGTTGCAAGAGGGGGCGGTTGCCGCTCAACAAAGTTGTC
>JGI20213J14113_1000055_pt1 | contig 22191 bp, 14 predicted proteins | sample WetSurMetagenome_3_FD_14113 | JGI IMG/M metagenome (IMG submission 14113) | reverse complement strand
AAGAAAGTCAATCACGCATTCCACAATACATTTGTCTTTGGATTAGATGGAGGAATTACTCTTTCTCAGACTGATTATGAGAAAAGTAAGATGGGTTATTCAGTAAGATTGACTGGTGAATACTTTTTTAAGACGAACTCGATTCATCTAGTGGGTCTCAAGCTCAAAGTAGGATCAGAAGAAGTAGCAGGTGAAGATTCAAGAACAACAGTTTCTACACAAGACGGAACGCGTGAAATACCTCCTGTTTTTAAATCGAGTGTTTTTTCTGCCGGGATTGCCGCCACATACAGTATTTCAATTAACGATGTGTTTTTTCCTTTTATTTCAGTTGGATTTACGAATATTTGGTTTGATCCTAAAGATGGTGATGGAAAACCAGCGTACGGCAATAGTGCAAACCTATACAGTAAAACTGCCAATGCATTTAGTTTTGAAGGAGGATTTAAAGTTCTTGTAAGCGATCGAGTAAGTATAAACGTCTCAGCCAATCCGTATATCATTTCAACAGATTACATCGATGATATTGCAGCAGCATTAGAGAATGACGCTTACACTTCTATATTAATTGGATTTACTTATTCGCCCTTCATTGACACAGACACGGATGGTGACGGAGTTTTAGATTCAAAAGATATGTGTTCAAATACACCCGTTAGTGTTAAGGTTGATGAATTTGGCTGTCCTGTTGATACTGATAAAGATGGCGTTGGGGATTATATGGATGAATGTTCAGGAACACCTAAAGGTACAACTGTAGATCAGAAGGGATGTCCACTAGATTCAGACAGTGATGGTATCCCGGATGTAAAAGATCTCTGCATAAATGAAGGTGAAGATTTTGATGGATTTGAGGATGAAAACGGATGTCCTGATTACGATAATGATCTAGATGGAATTCCTGATTCTATAGATCTTTGCCTAAATGAGGCTGAAGATTTAAATGGTATTGAAGATATTGATGGCTGTCCGGATGGAAATGTAGGTGTCAATCAAAATAATTTCTTATTAAACGCAGATGATATTTTTTCTCCCAATTCATCCAAAATAAAAATTGAGGGCAGTAAATATTTAGATGATGTTATGAAAGTTTTGCAAAAATCTCCAGACAAGAAATGGCGAATAGAGGGACATATGGACTCAAAGGGTGATGCAAGATTTTTAAGAACTTTATCCCTGGAACGTGCAAAAGCTGTTCTGGAGTACTTCACATACTTTGGTGGATTAAAAAGAGAGAATTTTAAAGTATTTGGACTAGGAGACAAAACACCTGTCGCAGATAACCGAACTGAAGAAGGTAGAAAACAGAATAGGAGAATAGAAATAATTGCCGAAGATTAAGAATTGAGGTCACACACATTCTCTTATTTGAGAGTTCTATTTTGTAATTCTACCGGTAATTTTTGCATATACTGGAATAATCCCGCAAATTTTTGACTCGTAGCATTGAAATATTGTTGGTATAATTATTAATGCTCTAAAGCATATTAGATTAATAATATTTAAGCAGAACAATCATAATGAACATTCTAAATTATTCAATAGCTAATGATTTTCACTCTTTATTCGTTAAAAATTGGATGAAACAAACCTTGGAAAAACAGGGTGATTTAATTCAAACAGTTCAGAGAAAAGAAACATTAAACCTTACCTTAAATGGTAAGTTAGGCGGTAAGATAAAATTTATCCTTGGATTTATTTATTTCTTCTCATTATTATTTTTTACTATAATGCTTTTTAATTGAGAAATCGAAGTAGCAGTTTCTAGAATTCAGCTGGAGTAGTTATCCGGCTTTTTTATTTTAACTTTTTAATAACTTTAGCAGGAACTCCCGCAGCGATCGAATTTGGCGGAACATCTTTAGTTACAACAGCTCCTGCACCGATAATTGAATTTTCACCGATTGTAACACCACACATAATAGTAGAAGATGATCCTACAGAAGCTCCCTTCTTTATAAAAGTTTCTACAACATTCCAATCAACTTCAGACTGCATAGAACCATCTATATTGGTAGCCCTTGGATGTTTATCGTTTATGAAGGTCACATTGTGACCAATAAAAACGTTATCTTCTATATGAACTCCTTCGCAAATAAAAGTGTGAGAAGATATCTTACAATTCTTTCCGATAAAAGCGTTTTTTTGGATCTCTACGAATGTTCCTATTTTGGATCCATCGTCTATTGAACAACCATATAGATTAACGAAATCAAAGATTTTTACATCTTTACCAAGTTTTACATTATTAATATTCCGTTTTTCCATTTAAGTACCTGTTTTAATTGTTTAACATTTGGGTGANTANAAAATAAGATNATTTAAGAATTGGAAANTATTGCTCTTTGAATTACAAAACCTAAAACTTGAACAGAGATTTTTTGATTTTTTTTACTTTCTACTCAACAAGTAATCTGTCTAATTCAACAATCTTACCCATATTAGTAAGTGAAATATCGGCAGCCTCAAGAAGCCTTACAACTTCAAGCCCTTCTTTTCCCCCAGTTATTGGAGCTCTGTTCTCATTAATAGCTGAAATAAATTCCTGTGCGCCAAGCGCGAGAGCTTCTGTTTGATTCACTTTGGGTGAAAACATATCTCCTATTCTGTACTGCACAAGCGCTTCATGAATACTTTCTGCTGATTTGAATTCAACTCCACTATCATAGACTTTTATCTTTTCAAAATTTTCCATGTCGTCATAAACAAGCATTTTTTTGTCACCACCAACTATTATCCTTCTAATTTTAACAGGTGAAACCCAATTGACATGGAAGTGGGCAAAACAGTTATCTTCAAAATAAATACAGATGTGAGCTAAATTTTCTTTGCCGTTAAAATTAGCGATTCCATTTGCAACTAATGCCTTCATTTTATGATTAGATAAAAGATGGGCCATGATGGAAAGATCATGCGGTGCAAGATCCCAAATAACATTTACATCTCGCTGGAACAATCCTAAATTAATTCTTTCAGAATCAAAATAAATAATGTTCCCAAGCTCCTTTTTAACCAGCAATTCTTTTATTTTTTGAACTGCCCCATTGTAAATAAATGTGTGATCAACAAAAATTTTGAGATTTTTTCTTTCAGCAATTTCAATCAGTTCTTCAGCTTCTTCTGATGAAGATGTGAATGGTTTTTCAACCCATACGTGCTTGCCAGATTCGAGTGCCTTCTTCGCGATTGAATGATGTGTATCTACAGGTGTGGAAATTACAACTATGTCACAATCCCCTTTTATAATGCTGGAACAATCCGTTGTAAGCTCAGCAGAAGGGAATTTATCTTTTATTGATTGTAGTCTGGTCTCGCGAATATCACAAGCAACTACTTTTTTTACATCCTTTTGCGCCAGGAAATTTCTAACTAAATTCGGACCCCAGTATCCTAGTCCAATTACCCCTACTTTCATTTTTGATTCCTTATTAAAGCTTGTAAAAATTAAGTATTTTAGAGATTATTTTGCTCCCCTAGCGGTTAATATAGCAGGGATTGTTTGAAATAANAATTGAAGGTCAAACCACGGAGACATATTATTCATATAATATAGATCTAAGATTACACTTTCCTTAAAAGAAACCGAACTTCTTCCCCAAACTTGCCAAACCCCTGTACATCCTGGAATTACGTTTACTCTTCTCTTCTGCCATTCATCGTAATTTTTATATTCATAGGGAAGACAAGGACGAGGACCTACAAGACTCATATCTCCTTTAAGGACATTAAACAACTGCGGCAATTCATCAAGAGAAGTTTTTCTGATCAATTTACCTATCCATGTCACACGTTTGTCATTGATTATCTTGGTTTTTTGTGAATCGTCTTTCATAAAATTAAGCATCTGTACTATACGTTCTTCATCTTTTTCATCGGTTACTTTCATAGATCTGAACTTATAAAACTTGAATTCCTTTCCATACTTTCCTATTCGCATCTGACTAAATAAAATTGGTCCTGGAGAAGAAATTTTTATTAATACAGAGATCAAAATTATTATCGGAGCTAATATAACCAACGCAAAAACAGATATAACGATGTCGGTCACTCTCTTCATCGTAAGTGTAATTGAATTGTTATAATGAGAGGAAACATCAATTACTGGGACGTCGATGTATTTTTCTGTATTCAATTTCCTGGCAACCACATTAAATAGTTCAGAAGTTACTCTGACGGTTACATTCAGAGTCTTACAATAATCAATTAGACGAAGTGTTTCCTCAGTATTTTCACCATCATCATTAACTATGATTTCATCTACATCGTGTTTATTAACGATAGTTGAAATCTGGTCAACGTCGCCTAATATTTTTTTCCCGATGACAACTTCTGAGTTTAAATGATTTGTATTATTGATATTATTGATAAAACCGACAATGTTCAGACCAATTGGGTTTTCGAACATCAGTTTAGTAGCTAATAATTTACCTGCTTTACCGTCTCCGATTATTAGTACGTTTCTTTTAAAACTAGTATTGCTCAAATTCAGGAATAAAAATCTTAAAAACTCTATTCTTAAGAAGTATAAAATCGGTATCGCAATTAGGACGAAAACGAAGATGAGAAAACGCGAGTCAATTATTCCAGATGTTTCCATAAATAATGAAACCAGAACGACATTAAGTGCACCATAGTACATAGCTTTGATAATATGTACCAGGTGTGACGCTCGAGTAATTATTATGTTTACTCTGTAAAGGTTGTTGTACTGAAAAACTATTAAAAATATTGATGCTAGTAATAAAAATAAGATGATTAAAGACGGTGAATGAACCATGAAAGTAGCAAAGGACAAGCTCTTGTCATATCTTAAATAATATGCAGCTAAACTGAAGCTCATAAATAAAACTAGAATATCCGCGATACCAAAAAGATATTTGAATGATGGAAGTTTTTTCATTGAAAAAGTTAAAATGCCCTCTGAAGAATTAATTTAATTTTGCAATAACGCTTTAATAATTTCGTGTAAGACCAAAATTGTGCCACTAGCAGAACTATTTTTTTCACTATTTCCCAATTATTAAAGACTAAAAACTTTAATTAGTTCCAAAATGAGAACAGTTTAGTTTCAATAACTTGATATTGAGACAAAAGAAATAGTTCATACTTAAACACGTAATTGACAATTAACGAATTGAAATTTTAAATAACCATTAGTTAACAGATAACTTTAACACGTATTTAAAATTCATCCTATCAATTATTTGATCTAAAAAAAACATTTATTTTATCCGCTACATATTGAATCTGTTCATCACTTAGTTCAGGGTACATCGGAAGTGATAATCCGCTCTCTGCAAGGGATTCCGTCTCCGGGAAATCACCATAATTATAATCAAGATGTTTAAAACAATTTTGCAAATGAAGTGGTATTGGATAATGTAATCCCGAAGCAATTTTATTCTCCTGCAAATGCATTTGAAGCTTATCCCGCAGCTCCTGATTTTTTTGTTTGTTTCCAGAGTTTAATTTAATTACATAAAGATGATAAACATGTTTATTTCCATCCAACTCTTTAGGAAGGGTTAACTGATTAATACTGCCAAGTGTCTGCTGGTATTTACGAGCAACATTTCTCCTACCATTGGTCCATTTGTCAAGATGTTTTAATTTAACACCAAGCACAGCTCCCTGAATTCCTTCCATTCGGTAATTATGTCCAAAAGTCTCGTGATAATATTTTTTAGACTGACCGTGTTCGCGTAATTTTTTGATTTTATCAGCAATTGCATCATCATTTGTAAGTACAGCTCCGGCCTCACCATAAGCCCCCAGATTTTTCCCCGGATAAAAGCTGGTTGATGATACTTCGGAAAGTCCACCTATCTTTTTTCCTTTGTACTCAGCAAGATGTGCTTGAGCTGCATCCTCGACAAGATGAATATTATGCTCAACAGCGATTTTTCTCAATGCATCCATATCAGCAGATTGCCCATAAAGATGAACTGCGACTATCGCTTTAGTTTTTTGATTAATAGCTTTTTGAACTTTTTCAGGATTGATATTATAACTTTTCTTATGGCAGTCAACGAATACAGGTTTCGCCCCGCATAATGTAGCTCCCCAAGCCGTAGCAATAAACGTATTGGCCGGAATAATTACTTCATCACCTGGCCCAATGCCCAAACTCCAGAGTGCTAGATGATTTCCATCGGTACCTGAACTTGTTCCTAAACAATGTTTTACGTTATGTGCATTAGCGAATTCTTTTTCGAATTCTGCGACTGAAGGTCCAAGAACAAAAGCTGTATTATCAAGCACTTTTTGAATAGCAGAATCAATTTCGCTCTTGATTGATTTGTATTGAACTTTAAGATCTAGAAAAGGGACTTCCATTTTTTCTCTCCACTAATTAGATTTCAGATAATTTTTGAGACTTAAAATATACAAGAAGTGTGCTAAATATTTAAAAATTTCATAGTTGTTAAGAATTGATTTTTAGTAGTATTAAAAAGTTATTTTTCGTTCAAATAGTTAATTCGCTGTATTAGACTCTTTAACCAAACAAAGTGAATAATTATTTATTATATTTTCCGATGTATTTTATTAGTACATATAATATTACTTTTATCATTTTTATATTTTAATTAAAAGGTTTATTGATTACATTTTATTATTCAAAAGTGGTCAATGGCACAAATATTGAAAAATGAGGCTTCATGCTTAAGCTTTTGACTGGATATAATCCCCAAGAATTGATGCTGAACATTTTTACTAAATTTTAATTTGTATCTGCTAGATTGACAAATGCTGGGTCATTTTTAATAATTTATATTTTGAAATGAAATATTTGATTTATTTGCTTCTATTATTTCTAAGCTTTTCTGCATCAGAATTATCTGCTCAAAAATTAAATCCAGGTGACGGAGTAAGAATAATTTTTTTAGATGTCACAGATGCAATATCGGGAGATTATTATATTCAGCCTGACGGAAAGCTACAATTACCATTTGTTGGAATTGTAAGTTCAGTTGGGAAGGAATTTTCAGAATTAAAAAAGGAAATCCATTCAAAATATGATTCGCTTTATCGGAATCCTGAATTAACTGTTCTTTCCTTATATAGAATAAACATTTTAGGAGAAGTCTTTAAACCCGGCTATTACTATGTAACCGAGGATCAAAGATTTACTAGTATCCTTGCACTTGCAGGAGGTGTAACAGGTAGTGCAGATTTGGATAATGTTTCTATACTAAGAGGTGAAGAAGAAATATTACTGGATGTTGAGACAATTATGCAGGAGGGTGATGCTGAAGTGAATTTTAGTTTGAAATCAGGAGATCAAATTTATGTACCAAGATCGTTTTGGGCAGATCCGGGCAGATTTACCTGGATTTTCACTGCGATTGCTACCGTTGTCACAGTAGTCGCAATATTTGTAGTTGATTAGCATAAATTACTTTCAAAATTAAAGTGTAAAAATTGAATAAGACCAATAAAAATAATTCGAATTCTGCTAATAGTGAAAAATCATTACTTGAAATAATACATATTATCTACAGAAGAAAATGGTTTATCATTATTAGCGTATCAGTAGCGTTGTTGATTGCTACTATACTTAGCCTGCAAGCGATCCCATTTTATGAAGCTGTTGTTATTTTAAAGAAGGAGGAAGCACCTAAAAATGACCTAAACAGCGATTTTATGGAAATTGTTAAAATGCAAAATGAAGATGAAGTTGAAACAGAAATTGAACTGGTCAAAACTGTTGAGGTGATGAGTAAGGTTACTAGGAAACTAAAACTATATCTGAATTATGACAAAATGGTTTCTGCAGAGGGCAAGTCTACAATTTTAGGTAAGTCTGCTATTGAATATTCGAATCCCAAAATGAATTTAAATCAATTACCATTTTCTTTACCCCAATTTATTTCTATTGATATAAAAGATTTTGATGGTTCAGCTAAGTTTTACATCGTGAAAGAAAATATAGATCGAATCAAACTTTATGATGCGGCAACAGATCAAAAGATTGCGGATATAAAAGAATTAAATGAGGATTCAAGTAAATCAGGTTATCGTGAAGACTACTCAACTAAAAAAGAATCTGCAAACAGATCACGATATTATTATTGCAATACATCACTCGCTTCATTTAAAATCAACTGGCCCGCAGAGGTACCGGTTGGGAGTAAATTTTATTTTAATATGAACAGTTTTAACGGCACCCTTGATTGGGTGAGTAAGTCGATCGCGGTTGGCAAAACCGGTAAAACTAGCCTGTTCTCAATTGCAGTCCAGTCGAACTCGCCGTTTATGGCAAAAGAAATAGCAAACAGTACTGTAGAGGAATACAGAGAATCCAGGATGGAACAGAAGAAACAAACGATAAGATACTCTTTTGCATTTGTTGATGAACAGTTACAAGATATGCAGCTAAAGTTGAGGGAATCAGAAGATAATTTAAGCACTTTCAAATCAAATAGTCAGATAACTACCATTGATGCAAGTTCAACAGAGGTTGTTAAATTTCTTAGCACACTTGAAGCCGAACAAATGAATACTGAATTGAAACTGAATGAGTATAAGAACAAACTTGAAGATATGAAAAAACAGATGCAAACTAGTGGATATTTTGATCAGAACTTTTTAACCTCTGAAGGTTCAGGAACTTACGGTGATCCATTTGCTTCATTGCTCGGTCAGATATCTACTTTAGAGCTACAAAAACTTGAGTTGCTGCAGAAACGAACTGAAAACCATCCTGATGTTATTAGCCTTGATAGACAGATTAATTTAGCGAAAGAAAAATTATCATCATACAATGAGAATACTATAACAGCATATCAAATACTTATCAGCACTCTTGAAAAGAAAAGTCTTGATATAAGTAATATTATGTCTAAATATGAAGTTAAGCTAGAGCAATTACCAGGGCAGGAAAACAGATTTGCAAGACTCCTGAGGGAAAAGTCAGTTTACGAAAAAATGTTCACAATGCTTCTAGATAAAAGAGAAGAAATGCGATTAGCTGAGCTGTCCAAACTTCAGGATATCGTTGTTATTGATCCGGCAACAGAACCTATAATACCTAAAGGACCGAAAAAGCTTTTTAATTTTCTGATTGCTCTTGTTCTTGGTTCATTAGCTGGTGTGCTAGGAATATTTTTTGTAGAACTAAAAAATAGTAAGCTAGTCAATTTGGATGAGCTCGAATCGGATTTTCGGCTCACTGTTCTAAGTATCATACCAAAATACCCCAGAGCTTTAAAGCAAAAAATTGAAACTGCTAATGATCCAAAAGAAAAATTTATTAGTCTGATTGATGAGGAGAGTGGATTTAAAGAAACATACAGTCTTTTAAGAACAAAACTTGAACTTCAGCTCCTTGATAAAAGAAAAATCTTTATGATTACCAGCTGTGAAGAAAATTCTGGTAAATCGTCAATCGTTAGCAATCTTGCTATCTCCTTTTCTCAAAATTCAAAACGTGTGCTGGTAATTGATTGTGATTTGAGGAAAGCTGGTTTATCAAGATATTTTGATGTTTTGAATGAGAAGGATGGACTAATTGAATATTTAAGCAAAGGAACCACACCAATATTACGTACTCAAGTATCTAAATTGATTGATATTCTTCCAACAGGTGGACTCACACTGGATTCAAGTAATTTGTTGAATTCAGAACGAATGGAAAAACTTTTAAGCTTATTTGATCTATCAGTATATGATTATATTATCATCGATACACCACCGGTCACTAAAGTAGTCGATGCATTGATCATAGGAAAATATGTGCGAGATGCTATATTAGTTGTACGTCCCGATCTCTCCTTAAAGGAAAATGTTCGGGGTGGATTAAATGATTTATCTGAAGCCCGGATAAAAGTTAGAGGAATAATTGTAAATGCTGCCGAGATAACGAAGTCATATTATTACAAAAACAGATATGGTTACGGTTATGGATACGGTTACGGTAAATCATCATCCGAGGAAAATGGTAAATCCTTGAACGGCTTGAAAAGGAAGATGAGTCAAATCAAAGAGAAAACTAAAATAAAATCGGTTTCTTAATTATAATATAATTTTTATCAAAAATTTTATTATTGCTGCTTTAATGAACTTCATTGCGATCATTAATTCTGAAAGTCACTTAAAAATACGCTTCGCCTTCTTCGTTAAATAAAATCCACCTGCATAGATACTTTAAGGGGAGGATTGTACTATGGAGTTCTCAATATTTGCTAAAGTTAGTATTATTACATCATTTGAAAGAGTCTGATTTACACTGAAAAACTTACTCCAAATATTAAACAGAGATTTAAGAATTATAGGATTTGGAAGTAATCCTGATTTCGTTCCAGGTCCTTATTCAGACAAATACAATTTCCTTTTTGTTCTGAAGGATAGAAAAAAATCACAAGGCAGCGGAAAAATTCTTTCATTAGATAATAAATCCTATATCCAAGCAGTCTCAAAAAATTCGACTGATGTAATAGTATTAAATTCAACGGGATTGCAAGAGCTCAAAACTCTTCAAAATACTTATAGTGCAAATTATCTTTTTGAGCGAATATCTCCTTTAAATTTTCTTTTCATCATATACTACCTTATCAAAAGTCTGGTTCTAAAGCATTTTAAATTTTATGGTCTGTTTGGTTTAAGGTCGGGAAAATCTTTTGAAATTTATATTGGGCTAAAACGAACCGAACCGATCGGGCTTCGTACAAGACATTATCTTTCCCCAATACTCGGAATAGATGGATTTTTTTGCCAGTTAAATGAACATCAAATTAGATACTGCGTATTAAGATGGTTCGAGCAAATACCCGAGATTAAATTAGATGAAGATATTGACTTACTTGTTGAAGATGCAGATCTTGAAAAATTATACAGCGTAATCGATTCCCGTCCAGGAATTCTTCCATTTGATATTTATTCAGTAACTGGAAAACCTGGATCAGATTATCAGAGTTTACCGTATTATATCCATGCTCTTGCAGAGAAAGCCTTGGGTGAGATCGTTTTGTTTAATGGTAAATTTAAAGTTCCTTCAGCAGAAAATTATTTTTATCTTCTCGCATATCACGCAGTATTCCATAAGGGTGAAAGTTCGGGTCTGGAGAGCAAATACATTCAATCAAGGAATAGGATCAAACCTGATCATGATTATCTAAGCCATCTGAAGAGAATTGCAGTTGAAGCAAAGTTGCCTGTTTCTGATTTTACTTTAGAAGGTTTGCACATACTATTACAAGCAAAGGGATTCGCTCCACCTATCGATACACTTTATAAACTTTCCATAAATAATGATTATCTCAAAGTATACTTAAAAGATTATCAGAAGAACTCCGAACATCCTTCAGGATTTGAAGGTCTGGTTTGTTTTGTAGCCAGAGAAAAAATATTAGAAAAAAATTTATTGCATGATCTGATCAAGTATATCAGGAAAGAAGGTTTTACAGTAATAAAGATAAAACATTTGGAAGAACCATATCGAGAAAATTTTACCAGGCACGTACGTGGAGGCAATTGGAATCAGGGACCGTGGCCGGTAAGTGGTGGATTGCCAGCTGTGTTAATTGTTGCGCTTGATGTTTATCCGGTAAAACCCCATCCTTCAGATTATGATCTTCATCCAGGAATTACAAACCGACGCATTATAAATAAGAATGAGATACGTGATTTCATCAATAACAGTCTTCCGAGTGAATCAGAGTGGTTTAATGGAGTTCATAGCAGTGATAATGAATTTCAGGCACTAGATTATCTATCTCTTGCAGGAATTGAAACCAGCGAAATTTATGAGGAAATTGTTAATCATAAAAAGTCTTTTACGACAACCTTTCCGGTTTTGAGTGTGTTATCTCAATACTCTAAGCGTGCAAAAGTAGAGCTTATTGAATTTAACGGAGTGAAAGCTGTTAAAAAAACTTTCAAACCAGACTGTGAAATATTTCTGAAAAATGAAGTAACAGTTTATTCATTATTTCAAGGTCTCTTACCGATACCAAAGCTTTTTGAAACCCGAGAAAATTATATAATTACATCTTATATAAAAAATAGTAAACCTTTGCCTGATCGGATTAATATCAAATTATTAATAAAATGTTTAAAGGTAATTAGACAGCTTTATGATGCAGGTTATTCATTGTTGGATTTTAAACCGGCAAATTTTTTAATTGATGACAGGCAAAATTTATATCTTGTTGATTTTGAATTTTTATTTAAGTATGAAAATAAACCAGGTTTTATGGATTGTTACGATCTTGTTGGTTCCCCTGAGTCATTAGATAATTCTTTAATACCGAATTATTCTACACCTAAAGGAGTAAAACAATTTGATTGGCTCTGGTATGATCATACAGGAGTTTACTATCAGGAACTCAATGACTTGATCAATCCAGGTTTGATGGTTAAAAGTTTTATAAGATATTATAAGCTCAGAGCACGAAATTCAGCTGGTAAGTTTATCAGGCTGGGTAAAAAAGCAATAAAAAAAGTATTCAGACATCTTCCTTAACAAAGTATTGATAAGATAAAATTGAATTTAAAAAACAAAATATTCGGTGGAGTTGCTTGGAACGCAATCGGATTAATATTCGAGAATGGACTTCAATTAATTGTAAAGTTAATTCTTGCAAGATTATTAGTTCCGGAAATGTTTGGAATAGTGGGATTTGCAACTGTTTTTATTGGCATGGTAGAGGTTTTTAATGACCTCGGGATGTCTTCAGCTCTTATTCAAAGGAAGGAGAAACAACTTAATCCGATTGATTACGATACAGCCTACTGGGCTGGTTTGGGTTGGGCGCTGTTCTTAGTAATAATTTTATCTTTTATTGTCGGTCCGATTGCTGCAAGTTTTTATAATGAGAGTCTTTTAATCGCAATTATTCCCGTTCTGTCATTCAGTTTGATTGCAAGAAATTTAATAGCCGTTCATATTGTTAACATTACGCGTGAACTTGATTTCAAAAAACTAGTAATGCCAAGAAATATCAGCAGGTTGTTTGCTTCTGTGGTTGCTATAGTAATGGCATTTACTGGTTTTGGAGTCTGGAGTATTATTTTTCAAAGTGTTATTACTGATGTCCTGCTTGTTTTTATTTATTCTTATATCAGTCCTTGGCGACCACGAAGAAAATTCAGTAAGGAATCATTCAAAAATATTTTCAGTTTTGGCATTTATACAACAGGCACAAATATATTTAATTACCTCACAAGCAATACTGATCTATTATTAATCGGAAAATTATTAGGCGCACATTCCTTAGGAATATATACATTGGGTTATAACTTCACTTACTTAATTCGTGGCCAGATAATGAATGTAATCAATTCAGTATTTTTTCCTGTTTATAGTAAAATACAGGATGATATGGAAACTATTAAACGATATTATTTCAAAGTTATAAAATATAATTGCATTGCTATTTATCCACTAATGATCGGAATAATTCTTTTAGCAGAACCGTTGGTGGTTTACATTTTAGGTGAGAAATGGATTGAAGCTATTGTACCAATGCAGCTTATGGCAGCTGCCGGTCTGGTTCACTTACTTACAAGTTCGAATACAGTTTTATTCAGGGGAATAGGAAAACCCAAACTTGAACTGATATTTTCAATTATAAAAACTTTAGCTATTAATGTTCCTTTTATTGTTATCGGAACAATTTATTACGGTATTATTGGTGCAGCGTCTGGTTTACTGGCGGCTAAAATTGCGATATTTTTCGTCAACAATTTTACGCTGAGAAAAATTGTTGGTATAAAATTCTCAGAAATATTGTCAAATGCCGGAACGCTTTTTCTTCTCACGCTAGTAACAGCTTTGTCTGTACTTTTTATCCATAACGATATAATTTTAGGAGCGATATTTGTTGTGTATCTAATTTTACACTTGTGGATTTCCTTCCCTGATGTAAAGCAAATCTTCTATATGTTTAAAAACAGAAGGGAAGTATCATGATTGAAATAATAAAAATTGAAGAGTTTAATGGTATCAATTTATCCGAACTATTAATTTGTCCGGGGAGCGAATACATTTTAAATGATCAAGGCAAGATTTAGATGCTGTTATCATTACTTTATCATCATGTAAATTCTGATTATCTCTCCAACAGTCCGGAGCTAGTGGAAGAACATGTTAAATATATATCTAAGCATTTCAAGACCTTATTCCCGTCTGAATACAAGCCTTCCATTTTCAGCATTCAATTATGCTTGATTATAGATGACGGCTATTATGATTTTTATCATTATACTTATCAGTTATTGAAGAAGTATAATGTGAAGGCAATTCTGGCAGTTCCGTGCAACTTTATTTTGGATAGCACAAATGTAGAAAGCAAGGTCAGGCTCGGGCTGAAACATTCTGAAATAATGAAAGGCGACAATTTCAAAAAGTACGCCCCGTTCTGTACCTGGGAAGAATTAAAAGAAATGTCTGATAGCGGGCTGGTAAAAATTGCTAGTCATGGTCTAAAACATATTCGGCTAACTGAAGCCAGCGATCAGGAAGTTGATGAAGAACTATCTCTTTCAAAAAAAATTATCGAATCCAAAATAGAAACAAATTGTGACTGCTTCGTTTATCCTTACACTGCATTCGACGATAAGATAATTCAGAAGACATTGATTCACTATGATTACAGTTTCGGTTATGGTGGAATTATGAACTACAAAATCAGGAATGGTTTTATGAACAGGGTATTGGGCGATGAGATGAGTAGTGCTGATGCACTTTTTACAACCAGGAAAATTCTCGGGTACTATAAAAGGACAATCAAAAGTGAATTTCTTAAAGGAATATTAAAAAAATAATATAATTATTTGGCACAATTACTGAATAGTTAATACAAATAATTTAAATAGTATAATTGAACATACCACTGAAAATACCTGGACATAGAAAAGATCTTAAGATAGAGAGACAATACACCTCTGAAGATATAATTATTTCTCTTGGGAGTGATTGTCATCCAGCTTATGCGTTGAACAGATTGCATATCAGGAATCAGAGCTTACCATTTGACTGGCTAAATACTGATCCAATAGAAGGAATAAAATATGTCTCTGAAAACATTGAGAATGATTTCAGATTCTTTCTTGAAGACTTATTTACTAATGAAAGAGGATACATCGTAGCACAGCAATACAAATATGCTGAATTTATGCACGAGCACGATCTGCTTGAAAGTGAAGAAACAAAAATCAAATTGCAGCGGAGAGTTGATAGATTTAAGAAACTGGTTAAAAGCAGTAAAAATATTTTTTTATATAACCTTACAAGTCAGAGCATCAGCTCAAATGAAAAAGTAACATACTTTTTAAATACCGTTAGTAAATATCTTACCCAGCTTAAAGACGGCGATACACTTTATATATATATCAGGTATGACGAAAATTTTGATGAGAACAAAACTTACTGTGATAATTTATATTCCGAACTGAATAAAATTCCAAAAGTCAAATGTGTGAAGTATATAAGGTATAAAGAGAAATTTGGTATTTGGGGAGATGAAACAAAATATGCCAAACTATTCAAAGAGTTAGGTGTAAAGATTAAGCCTAAGCTCATCCCCAAGATTTATATTGAATAGTAAACTAGGATGAAACTGTGAACAGCAATTATTTTATCAGAATCATCTTATTGGATGCAAAAAATCCATTTGCCTGAATAATATAAACGTATACACCACTCGCAAGATTATTTGCATTGAAGTTCACTTCGTAGTAACCAGGTTCCTTTTCTTCATTGACTAATTCAGCAACTTGTTCACCAAGAGAGTTGAAGACCCTCAAGCTAACATTTGATTTCTCTGGAAGTTGGAATCGTATAATTGTATTTGGATTAAATGGATTCGGATAATTCTGAAACAACTCATATGCTGTTGGTACTCCTGCCTCAACAGAAATGAGGTTTGAATAATCGAAAGTTCCATCCGTGTCTATTTGTTTTAAGCGGTAATATATTTTGCCTGAAAGTCCCTCGACATTATCTGAAAAAGAATAATATTTTGGTGAATTGCTATTTCCATTACCCTGTACAAACCCAATTTTACTAAAATCAGTTCCATCATTAGATCTCTCAACATCAAAACCAAAGTTTGAAACTTCAGTTTCAGTTTTCCAATCGAGTTGTATTGAACTGCCAGTTAATTTTCCTGTAAAATAAGCTAACTCAACAGGAAGAGGGTTGCTTCCAGAGGATGCTAATGCGAATTGAGTTCCTGTCAATCCGGTTACAGTCAGTGTTTTCAGAGTGGTATTAAGTATTGCGCCAGTGGCATCCCATGTATCGTCAAAAAGGTTATCTCTCTTTGCTAATGTGAGTGTAGCTTCATTTTCAATACCAGGATGACCTTGATAATGATAAACAATATCATATGTTGGGGTTCCGGAACCAATAACTTTAACACCATAGTATCTTTCAAGGCTCATATCTGTTAATGAGGATGTTGATCCTGGTAATACCCATGCAATTGATTCTCTTAATGGGAGTGCATCAACTCTATAAATCTGGATACCAGTTGCACCTGTTGATGTATAAGCAGTGGCTTCCATATGATCTAAGCTTTGATAACCTATTTCCGTAAAGAAAGATCCGCCTGCTGGTGTGTAATCAAACTCACTTTCGTCACCAATCGCTGCACCTGACCATTCAAATTGGAAATCGCCAATATTAAACAAGCTTCCATTATTACCATGTCCCGTCACGTCAATAATATTAAATCCTTTCGGTGTATCAAATTTCCAGTAAGCGATTAATGAAGCTGGCAAATTAGTCTCATCGACTTTTTTACACATAAAAGCTCTGATATCATTTTCACTTCTGACTACATTCCACACTCTAATTTCATCCAGTGAACCATTAAATGGTCTATCATAAACCAGCGATTGCATATAAAGTCTTCTAGCTCCGAGTACAAATTCATTACCATGATCTTCTATAGGGCTTCCATAAACTTTGGATGCATCTAAAATTCCGTTTATATAAATTCTCATTGTATTGCCGTCATAGGTCGCGGCTATGTGGGTCCAGGTTCCGGTGAGATAATTACTGGTGGATTTCAAAGAATCCAAATAATTAATTTCAAACTTAACTTTACCGGCCGCAGTTAATGATAATGCATAACCTTCATGCCAATTACTTCCTCCGCAACTAGGGTTAGGACAATCCAAATTAAAAATAATTGTCTGATCGCTGATACTATTTGTTTTGAACCAGGCTTCTAAGGTTAGTGAGGTGATCGTTTGTAGTTGAGATGTTTTATCAATCACAATTGCTTGATCATTAATCCCGTTAAGGTGATATGCTAAGCCAGCGCCATCCTGGACTATAATAGGAGGTCTGTAAGTTTTAACACCACTCCATATATCTCCATCTGAATATAATATAACAGCATCGTCGCCAACATTTTGTTTGGTACTGGTTACATCGTTATAAAGGTTTACGCCATCAGATAAAAACTCATCATTATTCGGGAATAATATTGGACTGAGAGGAGATTCTTTATACATGATATTGTCTTTGACGGCATCATCTGCAGTATAGCAGACTGTTAGTACGTTATCGTTTTCATTAAGGAGTAATGTCGGCCTGGTTGCCCCATCACCAAGCGGAACAACAGTATGAAATTGCCAATTACCGTTAGATGGTCTTACTAGTAAACCAAGTCTGAATAAACCGGCAGTCGTATACGAACTTTTTACTACAGCGTAAATTGTTCCGTCCCTGCTGTCAACAGCAAAATTCATATGATCATCAGCTACACCAGCACCCGTCTGTTCTGATAGCGCAATTTCAAGGGGTTGCCAACTGCTTGGATTGTCCGAATCATTACGGTATCTAAATCGAAATTCTTCAGCAGTTTGGTCGGACCATAAAATTCCCATTTTATTTCCACCAAATGCTGTAATAGCACATATTTCATCCTCTCTGACACCAGTAGCTAATTGTATTGGGGAACTCCAATTACTATATGGAGAAGAACTCCAGTAAACATAAATATTTTTAGTACCCTCAGAAAGAATAGCACCGCCCTCAGTTGCCATCCACATTCTACCCTGGCTGTCAATATCAATTGTAGCAGTTTCAGCAAAACTTGGCAATGTGATAGAGGTAGTAGTAGGACGCTGCGACCATAATTGATAAGTTGGTGGTGAACCAGCCACGAATTCAACCGAAATTAATTTTGCTTGCTGCGAATTGGGTTTTCCTCCTCCACCCGGTGCTTCAGCGGCGTGTTTTAATAGTATGTGAGTAACACCATCAATAGATTTTACATCGGCTTTTATTAAAGTATCAGGTGCTAAACTCGGTAAAAGTTTTGTCCAGGTAGTTCCATCCAGACGAAAAAGGTAAGTTCCGAATGGATTACCGCCAGATGCAGGAACAGGAATTACTGTCCACCAATATCCACCATACTGCCATACTTTACTTTGTGGTTTATCTCCAGTGTACTCAGTTGCCGTTACGGGATCAAGTCTTTGTACTAAGCTAAAACCTTGTGCGAAAGTTTGTTGAGCAAATAATAAAATGAGACAAAAGAATAGAGTAAGAATCAGGAATATTCTTTTAAATTTTAATAAGTTGAACAGTGTTCCCACCCTATTCTCCGGGGTTTAAATTATGGTGATTAAAATTAATTAAGTGCAATTAGTTACAGATAATATAATTAAAAAGTTTTCTGATAAACAATAACTTGGCCGAAATCAATAATATTTTTATTCAAACAAGTTTATTTTTATTATTTTCTAAATAATCACCTTTTTATGGTGTTAGGGTAGGAGATAGAATTAAGTCTTTTGAAATTAATCTAAAAATCAACTGTGTTGATAATTATATCAACAAACTTGACTGCAAAAAGCAAACCACTGTTTAAGGAAGAAGTAAAACGACTTTAAATAATACTTGATAAGAAGCTTCGATTTTATTTCAAATAAATCATTTTTCTAGCTTCAGAAAATTCCGGGGTTTGAATCTGGTAGATATAAATTCCTGACGTCAATCCGGATGCCTCGAAATTAAACTCGTGTGTCCCAGCCTGATACTCTCCGGAAGCTACTTCGGCGACGAATCCACCTAATGCATCATAAACTGCAAGACGGATATTTGTCCTAAAAGGCACCCTAACGGCTATCTTTGTGCTGGGATTAAATGGATTTGGATAATTCTGCGCGAGAGAAAATTCTATCGGTGATGGAAAATAAACTTCAACAATATCTGAAAAATTAGTAGAGCCATCTAGGTCAATTTGTTTTAAGCGATAGGTCACTTTACCGTATAAATTAGATTCATCTTTAAATTGATAAGTGTGTCTCTCAGTAGTTGTTCCATACCCGGGGACAAAACCAATTTTAATAAAATTATTTTCTTCTTCACTTCTTTGAATTTCAAACCCAAGATTATTTGTTTCAGAAGATGTTTGCCAGATAAGATTAGCCTTTCCTTCAATAACATTTACATCAAATGAATTCAGTTCAACCGGGGTTGGATTCCAATAGGTTGTATCAATATCTAATTCTAAATCTTCCCATTTACATCCTCTGATCACATATGGTGAACCAGTACCATCGTGCACAAGGAACATTCCCAACAGAAAAGAAGACCCAAGACTCAGATTTGTAACCTCTATACCATCGGTACTTCCAACACCCGATACCTGGACTGTTTTCACAAAATTATGCGGTTCCTGTCGTTCGAACACTTTGAAATTATTACTACCCTGGTTTGATGCTATCAGATATCCTTCTCCTTGAGCTGTATAATATATTGTAATACCTTCTACATCTGCAGTCAATCCGTTCGAACCGGTTGGTGCAATCAATAGACCAGCAGGGTTCGGATCATCAGGCTCAGCATTGTATTTATATATTCCCTCACCCTCGTTAGCAGCGTATAGCATTCCAAGTTCATCATCAGCTACCAGTCCTTCAGTAATATCTCCTGATCCATTATCCCAGGTTCGTTTAAATATCGCTCCGATTGTACCATCACCGTTATCGACTAATTCCCACTGTTTCATCTGTGTTGAGTTACTGGAAGCAATTGCATAGAATTTTTCTGTTGTCGGGCTTTGGTAAAAACAGAAACCATAATTATCTCCACTCATACCACCATCACTGAAATCACTGACGAACGAGAGCTGACGTGTTGTCGGATCAACTTTATAAAAAACCATATTGCCATTGTCTCTGTCATTATACCCTACGATATCAGTTGGAATACCTGAGAGAAGGAAATTATACCTGATATCAATATTTCCAGGCATACCAGGAACGTCGATTGTCTGAAGTACATTTCCGGATAGATCGTAAACAAAAAGTTTATTAGCACCTTTGTCTGAACCGATAATAGTACTTTGTGATTTATCATTCCTATTAATCCAGATACACATATCATCCTGGTCAACAATGCCGGGGGCGTCAAGTGTCAGAACAGGAGTTACAACAGTTTGAGAATTCAATTCACTAATAATTATTGTGGAGAAAACGAATGTGAAGAATATCATTCTCTCAAAGTATTTAAGTTTCATCTTTATGTTCCTCATATTGTTAATTATCAAAAACTTATTTGTTACACCCGAATAATTTACTTTTTTACTAAGGAATGTTTATCTGTCCGTCACCGGTTAATTTTATCCAGTAGGCGTGACCAGGTAAAAGTGTATCTGCTATTTCATAAGTTCCAGAGAAAGCATATACTGGACCTTCTATCAAACCAGCAGGGGAAGTGGTTAAATTGGATGCTTCAATAATATTCTGATAAACACCGAATAGGTTCCAGCCCGCGGTTGCATTTATAGGATTGTTTGATACAATCTGAATTCCTTCAGCAGGCCACTCATCACCGGTATTATATACTTGAGCTCCAAGGTTTTTCATCCAGTACCCCGTACCGGGAACTGCTGTTGTAACGAGACTGTAAGTACCATTGAATTCGAAAACACCAGCAGCAGGATCTTTTTCCGTCCACCAGGTAAGCACATTTTGATTAACAGGATGTAAGCCGGGAATTGATACAATATTCCAACCGTTCTGCACATTTACTGATAATTGAAAAGTATTCGCAATAGGATTGTTCAAAGTAAAAGAATGTTCTAATGTATTTGTTGTCCCATCTGTGCTCCAGAATTCAATTATTAGATTTGATGACGTGACTATTACTTTGCAAGCACCAAATTCTGTGTCTTGTCCCCAGACCCTTGTTGCTGGGCTTGGGTTATTTTCAAAAGTGTAAATGCTTCTACCTCCAGCTCCTTGAACAATATAATGAGTTTGTTCTCCGGGTACTGTGAGATGTTCCATATTATGAATGTGTCCGCTGAAAACAAGATGAAAATTATTTTCAGCCAAAGGCCAAGCTCTCATATTGTTTTCATTTGCAACATTACCGCCTCCACCGGATGTATACGAAGGCCGGTGAAACACAGCAATTCTCCAACGAGCTGTTGAATTTGCAACGGCATTATCAAACCAGGTTTTCTGAGCACCGGAGTACTGATAAAATTGTTCAGAGTCAAGGAAGAAGAAATGAACATCTCCTATTACTTTGTCGTAATAAGTATTCGGTACTAAGTATGGCAGATAGTTTTTTATTTCATTTTCGTGGTTATCATCATAATCATGATTGCCCATACTAACCCAGAACCTGTTTTTATCGGGAGCGCCGGGAGGATAACTACCATTGTAAGGAAAAATAAATTTAGAATAGTGTCTTCCGATATTTTCATCTATATCAACGTCATCCTGATGATTGTCTCCACCTGTAATTATATATTCCGGATTCCAGGATTTCACCATATCAGCAACTCTTCCGGGGTTTTGTGAGGCGGTATTTGCATAGTCTCCGATGACGGCAAAAGTATTAGTCAAAAACGAAAAAGGAGAATAGCGTGGATTCCAGTAGCTTGTATCCACTGTAAGTCCAACATCTTCCCATCTGCTTCCTCTGATAACGAAAGGTGAGCCTGTTCCATCGTGACATAAAAACATTCCTTTTGTAAATGTGGAATTTAAATTCATATTGATTAAATCAATTCCATCGGTTGAACCCACGCCTGACACAGTAAAATATTTGACGTAAGTATGAGGAGACTGCCTGTTAAATACTAAAAACCGATTGTTTCCCTGGCTTGATGCAATCAGGTATCCGTTTCCGTTTGCAGTATAATAAATGGTAAGTCCTTCAACATCAGCAGACAGTCCATTCGAACCAACTGCAGCGATCAGAGTTCCGCTTGT
>JGI20213J14113_1000053_pt1 | contig 22390 bp, 21 predicted proteins | sample WetSurMetagenome_3_FD_14113 | JGI IMG/M metagenome (IMG submission 14113) | reverse complement strand
TCCTGGGGTGGCACCAATCCCAGATGCCTGCCCGGGAACGTGATATTTGTTAATTTAGGGATTGCACCAACTACAGGCAGATGGCAATACTGTTCTATACTTTTCCTGATAACCGACTCATGACGAAGACCGGCTAATTTGTTGAGGATTACTCCTTTTATGGGCACTTCAGAATCAAACGTCTGACACCCGAGCACTAAGGCAGCTACAGTGCGGGTAACCTTAGTGCAATCTACAATCAGGATAACCGGAGATTGAAGGACTTTGGATACCTCTGCAGTGCTTACACTTCCTTCAATATCCATACCATCGTAAAGCCCCCGGTTGCCTTCAATAACTGCAATATCTGCGTTCTTCGTATTGAAGCTGAAGGAAGATAGGACTTGATCTTTGCTCATGAAGAAAAGATCAATATTGTAGCAGGGATGGTTTGCTCCCCTGCTCAACCACCCCATATCTATATAGTCTGGGCCCTTTTTAAAGGGTATGACTTTTTTTGCTTTTTTCTGCCAGAGCCGGCAGAGACCTACACTAACTGCAGTTTTACCTGTATCACCGCCAAGGCCTGCAATCGTAAGCCTTGGGCACTTGATCATCTTTTCGGACCTGGTATTTCAAATGAAGCACAGGAACCGCTGCCACAACTTTTGGTAGCATGTTTGGACTTTTTCCCTCCACCGGACGAAATTAAGCTTACAGAACTTAAAACTTTCTCCACTTCCGGCGAACTGCATTTCGGGCATTTCATACCTGAATTTTCATCCTCTTTTTTGAGCTTTAAAAGTTCAAATACATGTCCGCAGCCGAGGCAACGAAATTCGTAGATAGGCATGTGTCCCTCCTTTCAAAAAATCTATCAGCAATATTATTTGCTTATTTATTGATACTAACATAGTCGTGCAATGAGAGGCTATATCAAACCAAAAAATAAAGCTATAATAAATAAAACAGTATGAGGAGAAATAATGAAAGCATTACCTGAAGAACCACGGTGCCCGTTTTGTTACTATACAATCGAACAACCAAAAGAACTTCACTCAAGAAAAATAGTCGAATTCCCTATTGGCCTCTGTAAGCAATGTGGATCTGTATATGCTTATGACACCACAGGACATAACATGGGAGCTGCATTTATCGAGGCATTATTGTTTGCCTGTAATGAGGATGACTATCTGGCTTTTTCTCTTTCTCACGGAGATGACTATACTGACGCTGTCGTTGGAAATTATGATATTGTGACCCATACAATTGTTCCTGAAAAGATACACAACGATCGGTTTGTAAGGGGAGTGCTCATTTTCATCAAACTCTTTGGCCAATTCCAGGAAGCAACTGAAGGGAAGGTAAAAGAGAAATTCAAGGCTATACAACCTATTGTCAAAACCAAACTGCGGTCAGAAAAATTTTCTAAAAAAATAGTACGCCAATATGTCTTAGAAAATAGAAAAGAAGATCTCGTTTCTCTGGCAGAAGAAGATTCCCGGGTAATCAATGAACTGCAGCGCATGCTTTACACGCCGGATGAACATTTAAGGTGGAAAATTATAGATCTGCTCGGTGAAGTAAGCAGGAGAGTCGGCGAAAAGCGGCCTGATATCATCAGCAAGCTGGTAAATAATCTGCTTCAGAGCGCTGCTTCCCCCGGTGCATCGGCCTGGGGTTCACTTGAGGCAATTGGCGCTATCATCAGTTCAAACCCTTCCCTGTTCGGAGAGTTCACCAAACCGCTTCTCTCCTTTATCTCACAAAAAGACTTGTGGAGAGAAGTAACCTGGGCCATTGGAAAAATTGCAACTGCTGACCCGGCACTCGCCAAACTCGCATTTCGTGGACTTGCCTCACTTCTCGACAATCCTGACCCTGTGCTTCGCGGATACGCATCCTGGGCGCTTGGAAACATAGGGTTCGATGATGTAATAGGTCAGTTGAAAGCCATCGAGACCGATGAAAACAAACTGACTTTATGGAGAGACACTGATTTACAGGAAGTAACTGTCGGCCAGTTGGCACGTGAGGCAATCCAGAAGCTGTCCCGATGAAGAAACCAGCAATACGATATCTTGTTTCATCGCCAGCCGGCGATGTCCCTGTCGATAATGGCAGGCTTGACTATCCCCTTGAAGCCGATCCATTGAAAACCCCGTACCGGGTTTATTTCAACGCCATCCGTGATTTTCTAACAAGTCGAAATTTTCAGCCCTTGCTTGAGGCGGTCAATCTCAGACTGGGTACTGATTTAAATCCCGGTGCCTTAAATGAAATAATTATTCGCACAGAAAAACATGGGGCACTCTATCATCCTGCAAGCGTCGAATGTTTCACTGCTGGCAAAAAGGTAAAATTTGGCCTCAATGTTGCGGTCACAGAAAGCGGAAAAAATGCATTAAAGAAAGAATTTGATGTTCTGCGTACACTCAACAAACAATACAGACTCCCATATATTCCCAAGCCCTTCCTCCTGGATGAAGCAGGTTCCATGGTATTCCTACTCGAAGAATGGTTTGAAGACTTCCACGAATTCCATATTGCGAATTCTGAACATGGCAAAGAGCTTCTAAAGCTCTGGGAGTACGGGAAAGGCAACCGTTTTCTTTCAGATGAGCAGAGCTTCGAAATCTACAGACAGATTGCCATGATCCTCACCTTATATTATGACATCGAAACCTGCCGGATGATCTTTCCATGGCATCATGCAGCAGGGGATTTTGTTGCCAATATTGAAGATGAAACCCTGATCGATGTCCGGCTGACAACTGCACGTGGATATGAGCCGTTCATGGGGCTTTCCGATGAAGATATTGTGCCTCCTGCCCTTTCCATGTTTTATTTTCTCCTGCATTTGTCAGTTCAGATGCGACTCGACAGACTGGATGGTATCGGAGATATTGTATGGGCAGAAGATAAATGTCTTCATGCTACACTTGCTGGTTTCTTTCTCGGAATAGAATCAAAAAAGGCTTTCAGGGACTACTTCGGTTCTCATGCAGAGTTCGTGACGTTATTGCGTTCCTTCAGCATGGAAGACCTTGCAACAACATTCAAACCCATTGTTGAGCAGTATGAGAAAACAAAGGATTTTCCGGTCATAGCAAAAAATTTGGGAAATCACATTACGAGGCTGTATTCTACTCTCCGAAATTCCCCTTAACAATGTCATCAAAAGACATGCGTAAAACCCTCGAGAGAGGCAACATGAGATTAGCTTTAGCTGCAGGATTTAAAAACCCTGCATCCTTCAGCATTTCAATGGAAAGCCCGACAATCTCCTGATAAATGTTATCAAGCTTCACTGTCGGATACGAAGCCTTGGTCTCAAATCCTGAAATGCCACATACATAGGCGAGTTCTTTTTTCCCTTTGTGAAGACTGTATGGAACTCCGTAAATGCGGCAGATAACCGGCCTGTGTTCATAAAGCAGACATTCTTCTTTATCACTTAAAAGAGGACATCTCACCCGCTGTTTCCCGAGTCCGTAGACTTTCATCTTCGGGTCTTCTTCAAAAACCTTCAGTCTGTCTTTGGCCTTTAACATCTCTTCCTCGGATCTTTCAGCTCTCTTCAGGGCATCCCGCCGGACCTTACGGTCAAGACGGTTGAAATGATAATTGATATACGCAGCTTCTAAGGGGAAGAGTCCAAAAACAGCATGACAGCAATCGCAGCAACGTATCCTGCATCGCACACTGTCAGGATATCTTTCAAGGATTGTTTTAAAAAGGATATCTGCCTTGCGCGGAAGAACCTCATATCTGGGGAAAAGCTCTTCTTTCATTTTGATTTTTTGGCTTTCCCTGTTTTTTTTGTCTTACTTTCTGTCTGCGATTGTTTTGTTTTTGAGTTCTTTGCTGACGTTTTTTTTGCTTTTCGCCTGTGCGGCTCCAGGAGTTTCAAAAATTCGGGATGCACTTCGAATCCCAGCTCCAATGCCTTATCACAGCACTGAATAGCATCATTGAATTGCCCCTTCATATAATATGCATTTGCAAGATTATTGTAGCCTAATGCAAAATCTGGAGCTAATTTCAGCATCTTCTTGTTTGTCTCGATGCTCTTCTCCATATCCCCTTTTTGCAGGTACGCATTCGCAAGATTACACCAGGCCTGTACAATCTCGGGATTCAATTCTAAAGACTTATTAAGTGCCTCTATAGCCTCATCAGTCTTTCCCATTTGAAGGTGAGCAAAGCCCAGGTTTGCATAGCCCCTTGCATATCTTGGTTCTATTTCAACAGCTCTTAAGTTTGCTTTAACCACCTTCTCGAGATCGCCTTCCTTGAAGTAAATATATCCGAGATTGACAAATGCCTCAAACATGCGTCCGCTTTGAAAGATGGCTTGTTCAAATGCATCTATGGCCTCATCGAATTTTCCCTGATTCATAAAGGCTACGCCGAGATTATAATAGGAAGAAGCACATTTCGGATCTTGCGCAAGCCGAAGCTTCTGTTCAGCAATAAACTGTTCTATATCTTTTGGTTCATTCATAAGTAATTATATTGTAACATGTAGCCTGATGGCGTAAAAGCAGGTATTTTCTTTGATCAGCCTTTCTGCATGAAATACTAACCTAATGAAAGATTCGCAATAACAAGGAATCAGAACCCGCAAAATGGAAGAAGCAGGGTGGACAATTTTCCTGTCCACCCTGACCGTTTTCAACTCATTCGATTCGACAGGTTTTTAAGGTTATATGCCTTTTACTATCCTCCGGCATCACCGGATTTTTCTACAGATATACCCCTTCCTTTCAGTCCATACATGGTAGAGCTGCCGGTTGATAATAACTCCAATACCTCTTCTCTTACCATTTCGGATGCTACGCTCTTAATCTCTGAGGCGCCGGCGTCAGGAATAGTCTTCTTCACACCGATCATCATATCTTTGAAATAAAATTTGCTTTTAGCGCCTTTTGAAGCATAATCAAGAATAGCCTGTCTTATGTCTTCTGGTCTTCCCATAATTTCACACTCCTTTTAATTCTTATATGCCACCAACTGCTCTGGATACAGCCCATGCATGTTCTGTGAATTTGAACTGAGTTGATGTCCTGTATGTATCAACGGCAAGGCGGTAATCATCGAGACTCTTCTCTGTAAATGGGATACCCGTCTTCTCAAAGAATTTCTCCCAGCCGATACGATGTGCCCAGTCGCCAATGCGCTCATACTTGTTGGCATTCTTTGACCATACATCAACCATGTTTTTAACAACACTCGTCACCTCGGGCCAGCGCGGCATATTATTCGGCAGCCACGGGATAATGACCTTCGAGAATTGCGGCATACTGATGCGGTTTGAAATCTTGCCGCCGACCAGGATAGCGATACCATCACCCTCCCTGTCTGCTAATGGTAATCCCATGCACATGGTGTAGCAGTTACCGCAATACATGCACTTTTCGTTGTTGACTGTAACGCTCTTTTTTCCATCCGCCGTTGTTACCGGCTTAATAGCATAGAGCGGACAAGCAGCAACGACCAACGGAATTTCACAAGCCTTTCCAATAGCTTCATCATCGATTGCTGGAGGCTTGCGGTGATAGCCGAGGAGCGCGATATCAGAGCAATGCACGGCGCCGCACATATTAAGGCAACATGCCAGAGCTATCCTTAACTTCGCCGGAAGCCTCATATTCTTGAACTCATCAAATAACACATCGGCAACAGCTTTAACTGGACCTGAGGCATCTGTCGCAGGTGTATGGCAGTGAACCCATCCCTGGGTATGGACAATATTGGACATGCACATTCCTGTACCGCCGGTTGGGAACTTAAAAGAACCGCCAATATGTTTTCTGCTGTCGAGTTCTTTCTTGAGCGCTTTCGCCTTTGCTTCCTCATCCAATATGAATTCAATGTTGTTTCTTGTTGTAAATCTCAAGTAACCGTTACAGTGTTTATCTGCAATATCACAGATTTCACGAATATGTTCAACTGACATGAGGCGTGGTGCAGCGGCTCTTACGGTAAAAGCCTTTTCACCTGTTTCAGAAACATGCACCAAAAGACCGGGCTCCAGTATTCTGTGGGAAACCCATTTCCCGTAATTCCTCCTGATGACAGGCGGCAGCATCTGGCCGAAATAATTCGGTCCTATATCAGTTATCCTACCTGCCTGAGGTTTTTTGGGATCAAAATAACCAAGTTTGCCTTTCGACATAACATACCCTCCTTTATATTATTTTGGATGTCTGGTTCTGTAAGCGTCAATATCTCTCACCCATCCACCGGGAACCTCTGCTTCCTTGAAGAAAACGTAAGGGTTGGAACGGGGCTCTTTCACCATTTGCGGCATAGGCGGAATCCCGAGCACCTCTATGAATGTCTTCAAGCTTACGCGTTGGATTGTTTCACCTATACGCTCGCGGTTCTTGCCTTCTTCAATCCACCAGTCAAAGACCTTTCTAACAAGATTTTTTTGGCTGTCATAAGGTTTGTTTGCATACATAAAAGGTATAGTCATACATGCCATCTGAGCGCCTTCAAGGATCGGCGCCTTTGCGCCAAAGAGAATACTCAACCCCTGGTCTTTACCTACCCTTAAAGCCTCGGGCATGGCGTCTATGCAATGCATACAGCGATTGCATTCTGCATTGTTAATGGTGATTTTCTTTCCGTCCCACTGCATACACTGGGTGGGGCAGAGGTCGATGACTTCCTTCTGGATGTCGAATTTACCCCAGTCTCTTCCGGCAAATCCGCCGCCGTCTGCGGGTATTTCACCGGCTGCATAAGCCTTCACCGCATCTGCATTAATCCGGATGTCATCCTTCCACGTGCCGATATATGACATATCTGAACGGGCGATACTGGCAATGCAGCCATTAGGACAACCATCAAACTTAAATTTAAATTTATAGGGGAAAGCGGGCCTGTGCAGTTCATCCTGGAATTCCATGGTCATTTCATAACACATGTCCATGGTATCGTAGCACGCGAATTCACATCTTGCCTTACCAATACAATCAGAAGGCGTACGGAGGTTTCCGCCTGAACCGCCTATGTCAACACCAAGGTCATGGGTCAGATCAAAGAATATGGGTTCAAGCTGATCTGAAGTCGAACCCAGAATAACAAGGTCTCCGGTAGAACCATGCAGATTGGTTATTCCGCTTCCGCGGTATTCGGCTATATCACAGAATCCTCTCAGCCAATCACTGGTATAAAATTTCGCACTGGGCTGATTAACACGAATGGTATGGAAATGCGCAATATTAGGGAATTGAGCCTGCTGGTCGCAATAACGGCCGACGATACCTCCGCCATAACCGAGAACTCCGACGATACCTCCATGCTTCCAGTGGGTCTCACCCTCTTTATAGGAAAGCTCCACAACTCCCAATAAATCATCGCAAATTTCAGCGGGAATCATGAGATTGTCCTGCCCCAATTTATGCCTGTGCAAGGCCTCTCTTTTTATATCGCTTACAAAACTGGGCCAGGGACCTTTCTCTAACTCATCCAACATTGCAGTAGAATGTTTAGGTTTGTAATTCTTCAGTTCTTCTTCTGTATAGTTTTTCAGCTGCTCATCAGTAAAAATTCTTACATCGTTGTACGTTTTGTGACCTTTTTCTTCTTTATCCCATAGCTTCTCTTGTCCTGGGACTCCCATAGCTTACCTCCTTCTGCTGAGTTATTAGTGAAATACTGGCAAGTGAAACAAAAATTCAGACTGTCTCTTCACCCCCTTCCCATATAGATATTTACTAACATTTAGACATCAATATCACTTTCACTGTAATTGTTAAAACCGAAGAAAAGTATTTAATAATAATTAACTCTTTCCCTTTTGTCAAGTAAGGATTATTTATATTTGGATTAAACATGCTGATTCTTTTCACCGAAATTTTTGGCAATGACATTTTTGGCTAATTTAGCAGAAGCTTATAATGTTTTCTTTCTTATTTTATTTTTGCAATTGCTTCTTCTGCCCACTGCCTTATGGCTTTTTCATAAAAAATGCCGTCTATATAAATTGTTGCCGGTTCGGTATGCACCCGTAATCTCTCGATAAAAGGCATTGCAGGCTTAAACCCGGTTTCTCCCATAGCCCACGCTGCAATTCCAAGTACATCTGTGCTATCACTCTGGAAAACCGCCAATACTTTATCCCCTGAAAAAAATCTACGGATTCTGCTATCCGTTTGCCCAATCTTCCAATCCCCCAAAGACCACCTTGCATCAAAGGTGGTTCTTCAATTGAGTAAGCTATCATCATGCTCCCATATGGATCAATTATCTCCGGGATATTCACAATAATTTCTGAAATGGTTTGCGGCGCACTCCAGCCAATCCCTCCGGATTCATCAGACATCGACCAGAAGAGGGTTCTGATATATATCCGCACCTTTTCTTCCCTGCCTGAGAGCCACCATCTCCTCATAAACCCTGCAGCAGCTTCTATAGCAGGCCATCGAAGCTGTTCATCAATATCATACAGACGGAAACGAACTTCCTGCCAGAAATGCCTGTCTCTTTCACATAAATCAAGCAGGGGTTCATAATCTCTTTTCCGGAGAAATTCTCCGACCTGCTGTTTTACTGATTTATCCATATTGTATATATTTTATTGCGCATATTATTTCACAGAAAATCCAATGCATTTCGAGTCATAGCAGTAGCGGTTTCTTTGCAAGAAGGTTGTCCTGTGCATTGTTATTTATGCGTTCATTTGTGCTATACTTACCGAGTTTCTCTTATAGGAGTAAAGTATGCCTAAAATAAGAATTATATTGCTGTTCGTCAGCGTTATTATAGCACCAGCTCTCCTGTTTGCACAGGAACAGCCTGTTATAAATTCGATAGAAATAAAAGGGCTGAAAAGGATCGATGAGATTGCGGTAAAATCCAGGGTTACCCAGAGAGCAGGGGAACCTATATCCCAGGAAAAAACAAATGAAGACATTAAAAGCATTTTTAAAATGGGCTATTTTGATGATGTCAGGGCAGAGATTGAACCATTTGAGGGCGGCATAAAGCTGATATATGTTGTGAAGGAAAAACCTGCAATTGTAAAGATAGAACTGCAGGGGAATAAGGAGTTTGATGATACAAATCTGAAGGAAAAATTGACTATAACAACCGGCGCAATAGCTGATGCNGTCTTGNTCCAGGACAANGCCAATAAGCTNAGGGCGTTTTATGAAGAAGAAGGATACTGGCTCTCACGCATAGTNCCNGTTGTAAAAACTATAAATCCGGATGAGGTCAGCCTGACCTATCAGATTGAAGAAGGCCCAAAAATAAAAATAAAGAAAATACTTACTGAAGGGAATAAGGCTATTGCGTCAGGCAAGATAAAAGGGGTCATGGAAACAAAAGAATGGTGGCTTTTCTCGTTCATTTCTTCCTCAGGTTATTATAAAAAAGACCGCATGGATTCTGATATCGAAAAAATAAGGGATCTTTATTTTAACAACGGATACATCAAGGTAGTTGTTGGTGAACCCCGGATTCAACTCTCCGATGACAAGAAAGGCATGTTCATATCAATCCCGATCTCAGAAGGCGACCAGTACAAGATTGCCTCCATAGATATCTCAGGCAATAAGGCATTTGACAGCAGTAGTATCAGGGGAAGGATCAGCATGATGCCTGATAAGCCTTTCAGCAAGGCAAATCTCAGAAAGGATATCTTCTCAATCTCTGAACTGTATTCAGAAAATGGATACGCACTAATCACTGTCACTCCTGATCTGTCACCCGATGAGAGCAAAAAAATTGTAAAGATAAACCTTAAGATTGATGAAGGCGAACGGTACAGGATAGGAAGGATAGAGATTGCAGGCAATACGAAAACCAGAGATAAAGTTATAAGAAGAGAGGTAAGACTGGATGAAGGTGATCTCTTTAACAGCGCCCTGATAAAGAGAAGCTATGAAAAGATAAATAATCTTAACTTCTTTGAGACAGTTGAGTTATTACCGAAACCCAAGCCGGAGGAAAAACTCGTTGACCTTGATATTAAAGTCAAGGAAAGATCAACCGGATTTTTCAGTATCGGAGGTGGCTATAGTTCTGTTGAGAAATTCATTGCGATGGTTGAACTCACGCAGGGCAACCTTTTTGGCAAAGGACAGTTTTTAAAGCTGAGAGCAGAGCTTGGCGGAATGACAACGAATTACGATATATCTTTTCGGGACCCATGGTTCATGGACAAACCTATTTCATTTACTGCAAATATTTACAATATGACAAAAGATTATACAGATTACCAGAAGGAAGCCACTGGATTTGGTATTTCCTTAGGCAAGAGATTTTCAGAATACTGGTGGACTGATATAGCATATAATTTTGAGAATGCAAATATTACCAATGTACATTCAGATGCTTCTGAAATAATAAAAGACCAGGAAGGCAAGAGCACCACCAGCAGTATTACCCCTTCATTGGTCAGGGATTCGAGGGACAATTATCTCGACACGTCAAGAGGGTCAAGAAATTCTGTATATCTTACTTATGCAGGGTTGGGGGGATCGAATAATTTTCTAAAGAGTGAAGTAGATTCTTCATGGTATTTTCCATTTGGCAGCACAACGCTAATGCTGAGAGGCAGATACGGTTATGCTACAGGAGTTGGCGGCAAAGAACTGCCACTTTATGAGAGATTTTATGTAGGCGGTATATATACAGTCAGGGGTCTTGGGTTTGGTGAAGCAGGACCAAAGGATGAAGAAACAGGGGATTATATAGGGGGAACAAATGAACTCATTTTCAACCTAGATTACACCTTCCCTCTGGTCAGTGAAATAAAACTGAAAGGCGTGATCTTCAGTGATTTAGGAAGTTCGTTTACTGCATTTAAGACTATGGAACTGCGGCCTACTGCAGGATTAGGCGTAAGATGGATCTCTCCTTTCGGCCCGATACGGTTGGAGTGGGGGTATAACATTGACAAAAAACAGGGCGAAGAGCCCAGCAGGTTTGAATTCGCTTTTGGAACTTTCTTTTAAATTTAAAAACCATAGGAGGACATATGACGAAAATTTCTGTTGAAAAGCTTTTTATTGTTTGCATTTTGCTTTTTGCCCTTTCTGTTTTACCTGTTTCCTTACCTGCTGCGGAGAACGTTAAGTTCGGGTCTATTGACGTACAGAAGGTCTTGAATGAATCTGAGGCAGGGAAGAAGGCGAAAACTGATCTTGAGTCCTTAATAAAATCAAAGCAGGTTTTTATTGATGAAAAAGGCAAGGCTATAGAAAAAATGAAGACGGACATAGAAAAACAGGCCTCTGTGCTTTCTGCAGATGCAAGAAAAACAAAGGAAGATGAACTGGAAAAATTAATCAGGGAATACCAGCGGCTTGTGCAGGATTCACAGGCTGAGGTTAAGAAGAGGGAAGCCGATTTAACAGAAGGAATACTGAAAGATGTTCGTGAAATAATAGACAAAACCGGCGAAGAAGAAGGCTACACACTCATTGTTGAAAAAGGCATGATCGTTTATTCCAGCAAAGGCATAGACGTCACTGACAGTATCTTAAAGAAGTTTGATGAATTAAGGGCTAAATCGAAAAAATAGTGAAGCTTACAGAACTTGCATCTTTGCTCAATGGTGAAATCTTTGGCAATCATGATACAGAAATTACAGGGGTATCGGGTATTCATGAGGCTAAAGAAGGTGATATCATTTTTATAGCATCTAAAAAATATTTAAAAGATATTGGGGATTCCAGGGCTTCCTGTGTAATAGTTAAGGAGGCTCTTGCTGATTTAAACAAAACTCAGCTCAGGGTATCCAACCCGCACCTTGCATTTGCAAAGCTGCTTGAGCACTTCTACATAAAACCAATAAAGCCGACTGGAATAAGCAGAGATGCGATCGTATCTGATAAGGCAAAGATAGCAGATGATGTCTCTATTTTTCCTTTCTCCTATATAGCAGACGGTGCATCAATCGGCAAAAATACTATTATTCACCCATATGTCCATATCGGCGAAAATACATCTTTAGGAGAGGAATGTATTCTTTATCCCAATGTAACTGTAAGAGAGGGGATAAAGATAGGCGACAGGGTCATAATACATTCAGGTTCTGTTATAGGGTCTGATGGTTTTGGCTATGTTTTCGAGGACGGCAGATACCACAAGATTCCTCAGATAGGCGGCATTATTATTGAAGATGATGTTGAGATAGGCTCCAATGTATCTGTAGACAGGGCAACAACCGGGAATACGATAATTGGCAAAGGGACAAAGATTGATAACCTGACCCAGGTAGCTCACAATGTCAAAATCGGTTCAAACTCGATTATTGTTTCACAGGTGGGCATCGCAGGCAGTTCAGAGATAGGAGATTATGTTACTCTCGGTGGCCAGGTCGGAGTTGCAGATCACACTAAAATAGAATCGGGGACAATTATAGGTGCAAAGTCCGGTGTTATGGGACATGTGACAAAGGGGGTTTATTCAGGAACTGTTGCCATCCCTCACAGAGACTGGCTGAAGGCGCAGGCTCTTTTTGCAAAGCTCCCGGAACTCAACAGGAAGATAAGAGACCTCGAAGAAAAGATAAATGAACTTGAAAGGAGGAATCCCAAATGATGGATATAAAGGAGATACAGACACTCTTGCCGCACAGGTATCCATTCCTTTTAGTTGATCGAATTATTGAGTTAGTTCCGGCAAAAAAAGCAGTAGGGATCAAGAACGTAACGATGAATGAAGAATTTTTTAGGGGACATTTCCCTGATCAGCCTATAATGCCCGGCGTTCTGATAATAGAGGCGCTCGCACAGGTTGCAGGTATCCTTGCTTTCAAAACAGGAGGAGACGCGGGTAAAGCCGTTTATTTCATGAGCATAGAAAGGGCAAAATTCAGGAAACCGGTTGTCCCGGGTGACCAACTGAGATTAGATGTCTCCATACTGCAACATAGAGGTAATGTATGGAAGTTTTCCGGCAATGCAATGGTTGAAGACAAAATTGCAGCAGAGGCAGAATTCACTGCTATGGTCGTGGATAGAGAGATATAATTTATGGCACGGGAAATACATCCAACAGCAATCATATCACCGAAGGTAGATATCGAAGAAGATACGTTTGTCGGTCCATTCTGTATTATTCAGAACGGAGCTCATATAAAAAGAGGTTCAAAACTTATCTCGAATGTACTCATAGAAGGCAACACAGAGATAGGTGAAAACTGTACGATATATCCATTCACAAGTATTGGTCTGCCGCCACAGGACCTGAAATACAAGGGAGAAACAACAGGAATTAAGATAGGGAATAACAACACAATTCGCGAATATATAACGCTCCACAGGGCATCTGTCGGAGGAGACGGCCAGACAACACTCGGAGACAATAATTTCCTGATGGCGTATGTCCATATCGCACACGATTGTAAAATAGGGAACTCTGTAATCATGGCGAATGTAGCGACGCTGGCAGGCCATGTAGTTATCGAAGATCATGCATATATTGGAGGACTTGTTGCTGTGCACCAGTTCACAAGGATCGGAGCTTATACAATGGTTGGCGGATACAGCGGTGTGGGACAGGATATCCCACCATATATGATCGCCTCAGGCACACGGGCAAAGCTTTTCGGACTTAATACAATAGGGCTAAAACGACATGGTTTTTCAGACTCAACGATAAACGAACTCAAAAAAGCATATAAGATACTTTTCAGAGAGAAACGAACACTGAAAGATGCCATTAAGAAGATACAGGAAGACCTGCCATATACAGATGAAATAAAGCATCTCATTGATTTCATACAAAAGAATAAAAGGGGCATCTGCAGATAAAAGCCATAATACATGATGCGCGATGCAGGATACATGATGCGGGGCATCATGATTTATGCATTATGCTTCCGATGTCTTATATCATGCATTATGAATCATGTATCGTGCATCGTGAGCAGATATGAAGAAACTCGGTCTTATAGCAGGGGCAGGCGAACTGCCCATAGCGGTTGCCACTGACGCCCGTTCACAGGGCTATAAAGTTATAGCTGTAGCGCTTGAACCGCTGGCTGATAAAATACTCTCTTCTTATGTTGACGAAATAAAGTGGGTTAATGTCGGCAAGTTCGGAAAACTCATAGGCTCACTCAAAGACTACGGTATCAAAGAAGCAGTTATGGCAGGGAAAGTTTCAAAGACCCTCCTGTATAAAAGCAGGATAAGACCTGATTTGAGGGCTGTAAAACTTTTATTCTCTCTCAAAGACAAAAAAGATGATTCTATTCTCCTCGCAATAACAAAAGAGCTTGAAGAAGAAGGGATTCATCTCCTCGACATAACCCGCTTCAGCAGAGGCATAATAACGCCGGATGGGATTCTCACAAATAATAAACCAACAGATGACGAATGGAAAGACGTTCAATTCGGATGGAAGATCGCAAAAGAGATCGGCAGACTTGACATAGGGCAGACTGTTGTAGTCAAAAATCAGGCTGTGATGGCTGTTGAAGCAATAGAAGGAACAGATGAGGCTATTAAAAGGGGAGGCAAACTCGCCGGGTCTGGCGCCGTAATTGTAAAGGTCAGCAAACCCAATCAGGACATGAGGTTTGACGTCCCTGTAGTAGGACTGACCACTCTAAAAGCCATGATCGATGTGGGCGCTAAAGTGCTGGCTGTTGAATCAGAAAAAAGTATCATTCTGAACAGAGAAAAAATTATCGAAGATTCAAAAAAAGCAGGCATTTCTATTGTGGGTTATTCCGGCAAAAGCCTTTAGTGAACTATCCCCTTTAACTCAAAAATCCTTACCTCTTTCTCTTTTCCCTTCACCCTGACACAATCCAGTTCCCTGAATGAACAGTGTCCGATCGAGCCTTTACCTAATAAATCATCAAGATGATTCTTGGTATATTCCGTAAAAACAATCTTGGCATTATAATTTCTGGTAAGCTTCTCGACCCTTGCTGCCAGATTTACATGGTCACCTATGATCGTATAATCCATCTTCTTGCCAGGAGCGCCTATATTCCCGATAATTACCTCTCCCGTATTTATCCCTATACCGCAGTCAAGTATTTCCTTCCCTTCTTTTATCCATTTCTCCTGCATCCTTTCGAGACTGTCAGCCATATGTAATGCACACCTGAAAGCAAGTTCAGCATGATTCGGCTGGTCAGTTGGTGCACCCCAGAATGCCATAATCTCATCTCCGACAAATTTATCCAAAGTACCGTCCCACCTGAAAATTATATCTGCCATCTCTTTGAAATACTCATTCAGCATCTCCACAACTTCCTCCGGAGGTTTTTTTTCAGAGAGTGTTGTAAAGCCAATTATGTCAGCAAAAAGAATTGTTACAACCTTTCTCTCTCCGCCAAGTTTTGCCTTCTCAGGATTACCCATCATTTCCTCAATAATCTTCGGGGAGACATAACTTGAAAACATTGTCCTTATTTGCCTTGATTTCTTCTCCTCAAAGAAATATTTTGCAACAGTAACAACCACAGCTATCATCATCATATTGGCTGCAGGGTAAATAAGATTGATCCAGAGATTCGCATAGATGAATAAAAGTTGTGCCGATACAATATACCCTGAAAAGAATAGAAAGGATAGCAGGGCGCCTTTCAGGGCACTGAATCTCGGCAGGAATATACCCGTAATAATCCCTGTGATGATAATCACGATCATCTCGATATATCCTTTGCTCTTGCTCAAAAAATTCCCGCTCAGGATGTTCTCGACAACTGTTGCATTCTTCTCAACCCCTGGCATATTTGCCGAGAAAGGTGTATTCTTCAGATCGTATGTCGCTATAGCGGTAGTTCCAAGAAGAACTGTTTTATTCGCAAGTTCTTCTCGGCGCACTTTCTTAGTCAATATATCTGCTGCCGAAATATATTTAAATGTACCTTCTTTTCCAAGATAGTTTACGAGCATTCTGCCACTGCGATCAGATGGGATAAATATATCAGTGCCGAGACTGACCCCCCTGTTTCCCAAGATTGCCATCTCATCCTCTTTCAGATTAAGTGACAGGCGTGCTGCCTGTAAAGCAAAAGATGGGAAAAATTCACCACCATATTTCAGATACAGAAATTCCCACCGTAATTTCCCATCAAGGTCCGGATGACTCCAAACATGGCCATTGGAATTAGTACGCATAATCTCAGATATCGTAGGAAGTATCTTATTGGCTTCAATTGCATGCAAGCTCAGCAGATCCTCAACTTTAAGAAATGCAGAATCAATAATCTCATCAGGAATATTTCTGGTATCCTTAATTTCATCTGAAATATTTTTCATATCCCTGCTTTTCTTGCCAACCGGAACATCAAATGGCAATGCAAGGACAACCTTTCCTTTCGCCTTTTGAAATGAATTCCCAAGGGTTTCATCTGCTTTGCGGGTTTCCGGTTCTGAAAAAAATATGTCCACTGCAAGGGCTTTTGGGTCTAAAGCCACTATTTCATCAATAAGCCTGGCCATGAGCATCCTGGTCCATGGCCAGCGTCCAAATTCCTTCAGGCTCTTCTCGTCAATAGCGACAATAACAACCTTTCCGGATTTTACCGGCTGCGAGAATAAATTCCTTATGTGGAATCTGTAATCAAATGTTAAAGTCTCTAAACGCTCTTCGATTGTATCCGGACGCTCAACCAGCAGAAAAAGGAATATTGCTGAAGAAAGGATACAGAAGGCGAAGAACCATTTTCGTTTTTTAAAATGGAAATCCATATATGACTAATATTTCAGTTCAGCCTTCTTCTGGTTTGCAACAACAACAAGCACAAAGTTTTCAGTGGCAAGGTACTTCTTTGCAACCCTCAGCACATCTTCTTTCGTAACAGCATTAATATAATCAGGATATTTTTTGTCGTAATCAAGTCCAAGGNTATAGAACTCTACCGAAGCAATGAAATCAGCGATCTTTNTGGTCGTATCAAGCCTTCTTTTGAAACTNCCCGTCAGATAGGATTTTGCATCAGAGAGTTCTTCATCCGAAACATATGCCCCCATAATGCCTTCTGACTGNTTGAGTATCTCCCCTATTGCAGTATTTGCAGATTCATTCTTGGTCTGCAGCCCTATCTGAAAACTACCGCCTTCTTTATAAACAGCAAAAAAACTATGTATATCATAAGCCAGCCCCATTTTTTCGCGTATGGAATGCATAAGTCTTGATGAGAACCCGCCGCCACCGAAAATATAGTTCATAACAACTACCGCATAATAATCCGGATTATCCCTGCTTATACCGGGATTCCCAAGTATGATATTTGCCTGCGTTAGGTCTTTTTCTATCTTTATGACTTTATTTATTTTTTTTTCATCAGGCCTTCCCCTGTCTTTTTTCACCAGACCATGCGATTTCCATTCAGCGAGATACTTGTTCATCAATTCATCCAGCTCATTAGATGTCAGATCTCCTGCAACAGATAAAATTGAGTTGTTTGGCAGAAAATAGCTTGAATGGAATTCTACTATATCATCTCTTTTGATAACATCAATCGTATCAGGAGAACCCTCTATGAGCCTCCCGTAAGGGTATTCACCGAACACTTCTTTTTTGAATGCACGCTCAGCCAGAAAAGAAGGTTCTTCCTCGCGCTGCTTCAGAAAACCCTTGATCTGTTCTCTTTTTCTTTCAAGCTCAGACTGCGGAAACATTGGGTGGAGCAGGATATCAGAAAAAAGATCAAATCCCTTATAGATATCCTTTTTCAAAACAGACAAGGTAACAGTAATATAATCACCGCCTGCAGAAGCATCAAGAGATGCGCCGATAAAGTCTATTTCCTCACTTATGTCTTTTGATTTTCGCTTCTCTGTACCCTCTGTGAGCAGTTCTGATAAAAGATTTGCAAGGCCTGCTTTCTCCTTCGGCTCATCAATCTGACCGGCCTTCACAATAAGCGTAACCATTACTAAGGGCAGACTGTGATTTTCTGAATGAAGTACAACGAGACCATTAGACAGGACATTCCTCTTTGCATCAAGAGCCTCTGCCCCTGTAGCACTTAAGAAGTAACAAGCAAAAAGCAGGCAGACTGCTAATAATTTTGTAAACTTTTTACTTTTCACTCTTCACTTTTCACTTTCTTTGTCGGTATTAAAATCCCTACGGTCCTGTTTTCTTCTTTTAAATATTTCCTTGCAACATTCATGACATCTTCGGCTGTCACCTTTCTGATTCCTTCAAGATATTTGTCAATCAGTCTCCAGTCTCCGAGCATCTCGAACATCCCATATTTCATAGCCTGCATATAAATTGAGTCCTGTTCCATAATAAAGGAAGCCTCAATCTGGTTTTTTGCCTTCTGAACCTCACGTTCAGAAGGCTGCTCCTTTTTTATCTTTTCTACTTCAGTAAAAAGGGCCTCTTCCACATCTTTTATATCCTTCCCCGGCGCTGCCGATGCAAAGAAATAAAAAAGATAGGGGTCCATATTAAAACTGCTGTAATCGGCAGAAGCGCTGATAGCAATCTTTTTTTCATAAACAAGTGATTGATAAAGCCTTGTGCTTTTGCCTCCCGATAAGATCAGGTTTAAGACATCAAGCGCATAATTGTCTTCATGGGGGAAATTAGGAGCATGATAAGCCAGTATAATAAATGGCAATTCTGCTTCCCTTTTAAGGGTAACTCTTTTCTCGCCCCTTTGTTCGGGTTCGACAGAAGGCATCTGTTTCTCAACCAGTTCAGAAGGAAAAGCTTCAAAATGCTCTCTGACTTTTTTCATCATTTCATCCGCATCGACATCCCCAACAATAATGATTACCGCATTTCCGGGAGAATAGTAAGTTTTATAATAAGAGTATAAATCTTCTCTCTCTGTGGATTTGATTTCAGACATCCACCCGATTACAGGCCTCTGGTAAGGATGAACCTTAAAGGCTACTGCAACAACTTCTTCGAACAGGGAATTCTGTGGGTCATCATCATATCTCAGTCTACGCTCTTCCATGACGACACTTCTTTCAGACAACACATCTTTTGGATCGAGTATCAGATTCTTCATCCTGTCTGCCTCAAGTTCAACCGGAAGCATTATGCGGTCTGACGGAACAATCTCAAAATATGCGGTATAGTCTTTTGTTGTATGTGCATTATCAGTTCCGCCGTTCTTCTGGACAATCTTTGTCAGGACTGATGGTCCGTATCTGGGTGTTCCCTTAAACATCATGTGTTCGAGCAGATGGCTCATCCCTGATTTCCCAGCGGGTTCGTCTCTTAAGCCAACACGATACCATATCTGGAAAGTCGCCACAGGAGTTTTGTGTTCCTCGACAATGATCACCTTCAGACCATTTTTCAGCTTATATTCTTTTATATCCGAGCCGCAAACAATAATCGGTATCAAAAGAAAAACAAAGACAATAACAATTCTCACATATTTCATAATTAAATATACCATAATATGATGGTTGTCCGGTGAATCCGGGCAGTGATTCGGGACAAGTTTTTTTATAGTCCGGAATATACAATACTAGATCTATACAGATAACAATACAGATAAAATACTTGACAGTTTTAAATATCTTCGTTATTTTGTAAGTAATAAAATAAAATTTCCGTAAAGGAATAATGAAATGGTAAGAAACCTCTCGATAGTGCAAAGGATTTTGTTTCTGTTATTTTTTATCTTGCTACCTTCGTTAATAGGAGCTCAACAACAGGGATACAAGGATTATATGGTCGAAAAAGGAGATACCCTCTGGAATATTTCGAATAAAGAGTTAAAAGACCCTTTCCTCTGGCCAAAGGTCTGGAAGGAAAACCCAGATATCAAATATCCTGATAGAATCTATCCAAGACAGAAAATTAAAATTCCTCTGTATCTTTTACAAAAAGAGGTTGTTCCTCCAGTACAGAAAGAGATTGCAACTCCTGCGCCAAAACCAGTGGCAAGACCATTCATAAAGCCTAAACCTGAAGAAAGGCCCGTAATAATTGCGAGAGCTCCTAAAAAAGAAAAGGAATATCTGGTTAATAAAAACTTATTGATATTAAGCGGCTATATCACTGATCCGTTAAATTCTGCAGGGACGATTTATGACAAACCAGGAGAAATCGCGAATCTCACCAAAGGCGATTATGCATATATTAGAACAAAAAAATCTGTGAGAAAGGGTGATAAATATTACATTATCTATCCGGTAGATGAAGTAAAGCATCCGGTAACCGGGCGCTATATGGGCGTTCGTGTGGCAATCTTAGGAACTGCAGAAGTGGTTGATGAGCATGATCCGAAAATCATCATAACAAGTTCTTATGTCGAGATTCCTGTCGGAAGCCTTATCGATAATTACTATGAAATAGAGCCTGCTCTCGCAGTGGATAATCCCAGAAAGCCTAATATCAACGGATATATTGTAATAGGCCTAAGGCGTATATATGCGCACGGAGATTTTGACATTGTCTTCATAGATAAAGGGAAAAAAGACGGACTTGAAGTGGGTGATTTGCTTGCTACCACATTACAAAGCGAACATAAAATCTTCAATGGGGTCGTTCAGATAATAAGTACAAGACCATCGACTTCTGCCGCTATAATTAGAAAAGCTGCTAAAGAAATCCAGATAGGAGACCCTGTTACTGCCATTAAGCAGGAGTAGCAGTGAGCCTTCTCAGTGCTTTAAGTCTGCTGGGATGTTTAAGCTTTCTTAATGCCTTTGCTTCTATCTGTCTTACTCTTTCTCTCGTGATAGAAAGGTGCCTGCCAACTTCCTCAAGTGTATGATCCCTGTCAGCGCCAATCCCGAACCTCATTCTGATAACCATCTCTTCCTTTGGCGTTAAGGTCTTGAGAACTTTCTGTATCTGCTCTGAGGTCTCAATCTTTTCCGCATCAGAATAAGGAGATGGGCTGTTTTTATCGCCAATAAAATCTTCAAGCTCTGTATCCTCATCACCTACAGGAGTCTGGAGTGCTATAGGATCCTGAATTGCCCTGAAAACCTCTTCAACCTTTCTTGCAGGGACAACGAGTTTCTGGGCTATTTCTTCATTAGTCGGCTCTCTGCCGAGTTGCTGTGTCAGTTCCCTTGAGGCCTTTGTGACCCTGTTGTAGAATTCCATCATATGGACAGGGACCCTGATGGTCTTTGTCTGGTCAATCAGGGCCCGCGTTATCGCCTGCCTGATCCACCAGGTCGCATAGGTGCTGAACTTGAACCCTTTTTCATACTTGAACTTATCTACAGCCTTCATAAGGCCGATATTACCTTCCTGAATCAAATCAAGAAGGGGAAGCCCTCTGCCTACATAATTCTTTGCGATATTAACAACAAGTCTTAAATTACGGGTTATCAATTCGTTTTTAGCAGAAGAGATAAGGGTCTTTGCTTTTACAATACGAATCCACATCGCTTTAAGGTCATCTACCTTAGCGCCAATTTCAGATTCAACCTTCTTATATAGTTTCTCTATTTCTTTCACTAATATTTCGAGCTTTTTGGTATCACTATTTTTTTTCTTTTTCTCACGTATTGCATGCTTGAGACCTTTCAATGAACCGTATTTCGTAATTCTTCTTTCTGAAAACTCAATTTCTTTCATGAGGTCATCAATAATTTCAACACTTTGTATAAGAGCTTCGTCCGTTTTATCTTCCTCCAGATTTATCTCCTCTTCATCTCCATTAAGACTGGCTTCGAATTTTTTATAAATAGGCAATGCACATATGAGGTCTCTTATTATTGTCTTTCCTTCTTCGAGTCTTTTTGCAAGCTCTGTTTCCTCATCCTTTGTCAGGATAGAAATATCCCCCATTGAATAGAAATATGCCTGCACCAAATCTTCGGTCTTTTCATATTCCTCTATCTCCTCCTCGAGTTCTTCCTCCGGAGGAAGTGCTTCTTCATGATCTACAACCTTAACGCCCATATCCTGAAGGATATCCATAAGGTCTTCAATCTCATCAGGCGAGAAAAATTCCGACGGAAGCGCATCATTTATTTCATCATAGGTAAGAATCCCACGTCTCTTACCTATATCGATTATCTCTTCAAATATATCTTTTTCTCTCATCTCTACTCTTTATTCCTCAATCACGTAAAAGGGCCTTTTTCAGAGGCCCTGATCTTTCTTTGACAACAGGAGGGAAGAAAAGGGTCAAGTCGCACGGTCTATTAGTACTGGTCAGCTGAATACATTGCTGCACTTACACCTCCAGCCTATCAACGTGGTGGTCTACCACAGACCTTCAGAGGGATTGCTCCCTGGGAGACCTAATCTTGGGGTGGGTTTCACGCTTAGATGCCTTCAGCGTTTATCCCTTCCAGACATAGCTACCCGGCATTGCCACTGGCATGACAACCGGAACACCAGAGGTCTGTCCATCCCGGTCCTCTCGTACTAAGGACAGATCCCCTCAAGTCTCCTCCGCCTGCAACAGATAGGGACCGAACTGTCTCACGACGTTCTGAACCCAACTCTCGTACCGCTTTAATGGGCGAACAGC
>JGI20213J14113_1000049_pt1 | contig 22569 bp, 24 predicted proteins | sample WetSurMetagenome_3_FD_14113 | JGI IMG/M metagenome (IMG submission 14113) | reverse complement strand
GTTTAGATGTACTGGCAGGTACTTTGTCGCGTGGTTTAAGACAACGAGTTGCGATTGCCCAAGCCATTATTCACTCACCGCGTGTTGTATTACTCGATGAACCTGCATCGGGTTTAGACCCTGAAGCTCGTCATGAACTTGCCGAATTATTTTTGGATTTACAAAAACAGGGCATGACACTGTTGGTATCCTCACATATTCTCGCCGAATTGGAAGCCTATAGCACCGATATGTTAGTGCTACGCGAGGGGAAAATTATTGAGCAGGTAGCAATAAAAACTCATGCCCACGCGCAAGATTTCAAACTGTCATTGGCAACACCTGTGGCAAATCTCACCGCTGTGTTGCAGTCCATAGACACGCTCAAGGTATTAAAAGTAGAACAAGACCAATCTGCTTTGCTACAAGTACAAGGTGATAGCTTGCAACAACACGAATTATTAAAAACCTTGTTAGCGCGAAACTTACCGATTTGCGAATTCGCCAAAATCACCAGCAATCTACAAGACGCTTATCTGGACACCATTAGGCAACGCCCATGAATCTAAATCCTGAATTTCAACGCCAACTTTCTTTAGAATTCTCCCCTGCTCGTCTTGTCGGTGTGCCTCTGGTGTTAGGGGTTATTTTTACCCTGACTTATTTTCTGGATCACCAGAATCAAACCAGCGTCACCGCACAAAGTGCGTTAGGTTTATTTTTGCTAATGGTGTCATTTTGGGGAGCGCGGCAAGCAGTAGATAGCGTATTGGAAGAACAACGCAGTCATACTTGGGACACCCAACGTTTATCTGCATTAGACCCGTGGACAATGGTGTGCGGTAAGTTATTAGGTAGTACCCTAGTCGTGTGGTACGGCGGCGTTATTTGTCTAATGGTTTACGGCTTAACGGCAAAAAATACCAGCAATCTATTTTGGGTGTATAGCTACGCCCTCAGTAGCGGCTTGTTGGTACAGAATATCAGTTTGTTATTGAGCCTGATTGCTTTGCGTAAAGGGCAAATCAACAGTAATTCGGTCATCATCGGCTTAGCAATACTGGCAGCATTTACCATCGGCTCTTGGATTATGCCCTTGTCAGAAAACCCACAGGCATTACAAACCATCCCCGATGCGACTTGGTACGGCATCAATACCACCACGCAGTTTTTAACCTTAATCAGCGTTTGCTGTGCGTTATTCTGGTGTGTAGTGGGTAATTATCGACTCATGGCGCAAGAATTACGCATACGCACGCTCCCTTCGGTGTGGTTAGCATTCGCCTTGTTTCTGATTGTTTATACAGGTGGTTTTATCGAAGCGAAGCAATTTGGAGAGTATTTTTATACCAGCGCATTCGGTATTTGTTTAACGCTCAGCTACCTTATTGCTTTTGCCGAATATAACGAGCCAATGCGGATTAAACGCCTACTCACCTACATTACACAGGAAAACTGGCAACGCGCCGCAGAAGAACTGCCGTTATGGTGCGTTACGTTTGTATTAGCAAGTTTATTGGCATTACCGCTGTCATTTTCACCCCCCGCTGATATTGACGAGCTGCACGTTTACCCTATCGCCATTTTGTTACTATTGCTTAGAGACATCGGCATTTTTCTATTTTTTAGCTTTGGTAAAAATCCACAACGCGCGTTTAGCCTGACGTTACTGGCACTGATCTTACTGTATGGCGTGTTCCCTGGCATCTTCTCAGCAGTTAAACTAGACGGCATGGTTGCGGTCTTTTTTCCGTTAGTCTCCGACAGCTTAGTGCTTTCGATTATCTATATGGGCGTGCAGAGTGCTTTGGTTTGGTATTTTTTGTATCAGCGGTGGCAAGAAAGTGTTTGATGTAGGATAGTTCGTGTTGTTCTATGCTGTTTTGGCTTCCAATAAAGATAACTCGGTCAGAGTATTAAGATTGGTAAATATCTCAGGCGTATCACTAAAATCAACTGGCACAGTATTATGTTGTGCTAACCACGTTTGTACTTTGCGTTCACCACTGGCTAAATAGTCTTGTAAGCCACTTTGAAGGCGAGTGTGAATTGCCAAAAACACGGGATGCAATTGTTGCCCATCATAAGCTACTGCCACATCTGCATTCAAATCAGCGCGTGTGGTGAGTAGTTTCTGCAACTGCGCAGCTGTTATCAACGGCGCGTCACAAGGCACAACCAATAACACCTCAGCATCGGTATTTATCATCGCCGTTAATATGCCCGCCAGAGGACCATCAAAACTATCAGTCTGATCTGCTACCACGCGTAAACCAAAGGCTTGATACTCTGCGTGGTGACGATTGGCGTTAATAATCGTCTCATGCACCAATGGCGCGAGGGCGGCAATCGCATAACTGACCAGCGGACGACCTTGATAACACACCAAGCCTTTATCTTGGTGATTCATACGCCGCGCTAATCCACCTGCTAAAATGACACCTGTTATTTTTGCTGAATTGTTCATAGTACAATAAACCTGTTAACCTTTTTACTTACTGACTTATTAGAAATCACAACCTCATCCATGAAAAATAAATACTTACTCTCTCTATTAAGTGCTGCCTTAGTGATGACACTGAGCGGCAACGCGCTTGCTGCTAAACACGCAAAAAAATCTAAACAAGCAGCAAAATCCACACCCCCTGCCCCTTTAATCAATGACTATCCAACCCGTGACCGTGTTGAATATGTATTGAATTGTATCGCGCAAAAAGACGGCAACTTAAGCAAAATGAACTACGTCACGCAATACGCTTGCGGGTGCAAAATTGATAAAATCGCCGAAAAAATGTCGTTTGCTGATTTTGAAGCTGCCAAAACATTTGGCTATCTCAGCAAACAGGCGGGTGATGCAGGCGGGGTGTTTCGTGATCCATCACAGGCGAAAGACCTGAAAACCCGCATGAAAGAAGCCGAAGACTATGCGCAGAAAAGTTGTTTTGTGAAATAAAAGCATCTGTCCACGAAAGGCACGAAAAACACGAAAAATTTCATGTCTTTTTTAGTGCCTTTCGTATTTTTCGTGGACAATAATTAAACCAGTAACTCAACCAACATCTGCTCGTAAATATCACTCAAAATTTCCAAATCAGCTACGTCAATATGTTCATTGATTTTATGAATACTGGCATTTAACGCGCCTAATTCAATTACTTCTGCACCTGTCGGGGCAATAAAACGCCCATCCGACGTACCGCCACCCGTATCATCCAGCGTTTCAAAGCCCGTCACGGTTTTAATCGCGCTATGTGCCGCCTCAATTAACGCACCTGATGCCGTTAAAAACGGATTGCCTGATAATCGCCAATCTATTTTGTAATTCAAACCGTGTTTATCAAAAATAGCGTGCGTGCGTTGTTTAATTTTGGCTTCATCCAGTTCGGTACAAAAGCGTAAATTAAACATCACTTCTACAGTAGCAGGAATAATATTTTCCGCGCCTGTTCCGCCATTGATATTGGACACTTGCAAGCTGGTCGGTGGAAAGAATTGGTTGCCCTTATCCCAAACTTCTTCGGTCAGCTCTTTTAAAGCAGGAGCTAAATGATGAATTGGATTATCAGCCAGTTCTGGATAAGCAACATGACCTTGCACGCCTAACACAGTGAGTTTGCCATTTAATGAACCACGCCGACCGACACGAATCACATCACCAATTTTTTTATCGCTGGATGGCTCACCGACTAAACACCAGTCGATTTTTTCGCCGCGTTGCTCTAACACTTCGACAACTTTAACCACACCGTTAGTGGCTATGCCTTCTTCATCACTGGTCAACAGCACAGCAATTGAGCCTTGATGATTGGGATGTTTAGCGATAAAGCGTTGCACAGCCGTCATGAAACAGGCAATACCGCCTTTCATATCCGCCGCGCCGCGTCCGTAGAGTTGACCGTTTCGAATAGTCGGTTCAAACGGCGGTGAATCCCATGATTCAAGTTTGCCAGTCGGGACAACATCGGTATGCCCTAAGAAAATGAACAGCGGTTTATGAGTGCCGCGTTTTAAATAAATGTTTTGCGTGTCATTAAAATCAAGGCGTTCATCATGAAAGCCCAGCGGTGTTAAGCGGCTAGCTATCAGGTCTTGGCAACCTGCATCGTTTGGTGTGACTGACTCGCGGCGAATAAGGTCTTTTAAAAGCTCTAGGGTTTGGGTCATGGTTACAGTATAGAAGTAGGTTGGGTTGCGGCTCTTTCGCAACCCAACGAATTTTAGAGATGTTGGGTTGCCAAAAAGACGGCAACCCAACCTACGCAGCTATTCATGGCATGTTAAAACATAACCAGCCTTTCGATAATACCCGTTTTTATCACATCCCCCTTCATCAAAACTAATAGCTAATATTTATCGCAATGGGCTTGATTTTGAACAGAGTATCTACGCCGCTCTTTATAAAGAGATGCCAAGGTATGCTCTAATACTATAAGTAGCCAACGCACCCACAATAACGATTATTACGCCAAGACCAACATAACCAATTGGAGTGTTAACAAGATTAGGTTTATCTTTTTGTTTAAATAATTCTTGTTGTTCAAGCCATTCATGGGCAAAAAATAGCTCATTATTTTGAATTTTATTAAGCGTGATTCTTGCTTTAAGATTTGGAATACCTAGTAATTCAAATTCTTGAAAACAATAGGAACGGTATAGTTCAAATAACCTATTCTCTTCTGCTTGGTCTACATACCAATGTTCATTTTCAATAGGCTTAGGAGAAGTTCTTTTTATTTCTAGCCATGTTACAAAAGGAACATCCGTTTCTCCTATTGGTGTTTCAGGTGGTCTTATGCCATTAAGAAGAATCGTAGGAAATTGTGTGCCTTGACCCATATTTGAAACTTTGATTGTTTTATCAAACATTTTTGATTACCTAAAATAACAAACATCATAACTTGATCACTGAGCAGCGTAGGTTGAGTTGGCAATATCCAGCCCATTTTGCTTTATTTAAACCATTTATGTGACCCAATTTGCAAAATTGGTGGGCTTTTAACCTCTTTCTCGCAAGCTTTATGTTTAATTTCCTTGAAAGTGTCTGGCGTAAAATTTGGACACCAATGACAATTATGACTCACAGCTAAAGCATGAATTTGATCTTGAATACTTGATGGATGCTCGTATTGTGGTTTGAAGTAATATGAAATTAGCTTGCAAGGGAATAAATACTCCTCTTTGAGATCCCAGTTAGTAATAATTGAATTACAATGTGCCTTTTTGTCTCTGCATGATTCGGCTTGAGTATAACAGTCTATAACTTTTTCTATTTCATATGTACTTGAATTTCCTGAAATAAGCCTACCGCCTTGAAAAACCATAGTACCTTTCCAAGAACCAGTGTAGTTAAGTAACAGTTTTGCCTTTCCTGAATCTGAAGGAGACATACTAAAAACAGCTACATTCATATTTTTTCCATTTATTTCTACCGTTGCAAATTTACTAGCGGACTCTGCAAGGCTAAGTGCAAATGAAAAATTTTTAGATGTGCTTTTAGGGAAAGCAACAACCAGCATGTTATTAACCGACTCTACGAAAGGATCAATTTTTTGTAGCTCATTCATTTTAAGATTCCATAGATTCGTGGATTATGTCGGGTTACGGCAAGCCTAACCCGACATTTTCGGCTACAAATTTACAAATGGTATTCGTCTTTAAACCCAATCAGCAACCGCTCGCCCGTATCTAACACAGGGCGTTTTAATAAGGTGGGCGTGTTGTGTATCAACTGTATCGCTTTCTCACAGGTTAAATCGCTTTGCTGTTCAGGAGTTAGTTGTCGCCAACTGGTGCTACTGCGATTCAGTAAGCTATTCCAATCCACCCGCGCGGTAAAATTTTGCAGGTGTTCCAGCGTTAAGCCATCGGCACGCACATCATGAAACTGATAGGCGATGCCGTGTTGCTCCAGCCAATCCCGCGCTTTTTTTACCGTTGAGCAGTTTTTTATGCCGTACAGCGTGAACATGGTGAATCAGATTTGGCTGTTTAATAATTCATCTAAATCAGGCAAGTCTTTATCTGCCTTGCAGCGTTTTTTATAAAGTTCGACAAACTCCATAAAGGCTTGTTCTAGGTCTTCTAAAATGCCTTGTTCGTTATCGCGTTCATCATCGGGGACATCATCCGATTCCAAGTATTCTTGTTGTAAATCCACTTCGCTGTTTAAAGCAAGAATGGCGTAAATAATGGCGTTATTTGAGATAGCTTCGCTCATGGGGGTATCCGTTAAAAGTAGTTACTAAATTGTCCACGAAAAGCACGAAAGACAAGAAAGACAAGAAAGACAAGAAAAATAACGGTTCTCTATTTTTCGTGCTTTTGGTGTTTTTCGTGGATATAAGATTATTATTTCAAACTATCGGTGACGTGCGGTTCAATTAAGGCATACATCAATTGGTGCATTTTTGGGCTACCCGCAATCACATTGCCTGATTCCAAGTAGTTATCATTAAATGAAAAATCAGTGACTACGCCACCAGCTTCTTTAATTAATAAAACACCTGCCGCGATATCCCATTCCATGACACCTATTTCCCAAAAACCATCCAAACGACCTGCGGCAACATACGCTAAATCTAATGCCGCCGCGCCTGCACGGCGTATGCCCGCGCATTCAGTAGTTAACGCACGAAACATACCGACATAAGCATCTAAATGGGTATCCGTTTTAAATGGAAACCCTGTGCCTAATAACGCACCTTTTAAGCTATTGGGTTGGGTAACACGCAGTTTTCGATTATTGAGCATCGCGCCGCCACCGCGTTTAGCGGTAAATAATTCATCGCGTAACGGGTCATAAATAACGCCGACTTCCAGCTTGCCTTTATGCTTTAAGGCGATAGACACCGCGTATTGTGGGAAGCCGTGTAGAAAGTTGGTTGTGCCATCTAAGGGGTCAATAATCCAGACGTAATCATTGCCTGCTTGTGCGCCGCTTTCTTCTGCCAAGATAGCGTGGTCAGGGTAAGCGGTTTTAAGGATATTGATAATTTCGCGTTCTGCCATACGATCGACTTCGCTGGCGTAATCATTTCTGCCTTTTTGATCTATGTGCAGTTGTCCGACTTTATCGGATGAACGAAGAATGAGATCGCCCGCGCTTCTGGCAGCACGAACGGCAGTATTTAACATGGGTTGTTGCATAAGTGTCTTTTAATGAGCGTGGTGAAAAGACCTGAAAGGTTTTAAAAACCTTTCAAGTCTGAATGTGATTAAGGTGCGTAATGCGATTCGATATAGCGTTGTACGATTTCCTGAAATTCTTCGGCAATACGGTCGCCTTTCAGGGTCACGGTTTTTTCGCCGTCTTCATAAACAGGCGCGACAGGTGATTCGCCCGTACCTGGTAAGCTGATACCAATATTGGCACTTTTACTTTCACCTGGTCCATTGACTACGCAACCCATGACGGCGATTTCCATGGTTTCCACACCTGGGTATTGCGTACGCCAAACTGGCATTTGATCGCGTAAATAAGTTTGAATATCCATCGCCAATTTTTGAAAATAATCGCTGGTGGTACGACCACAACCTGGGCAGGAAATAACCATCGGCGTAAAGGAACGAAAACCCATGGTTTGTAAAATTTCTTGTCCGACGATGACTTCTTGGGTACGCGATGCACCAGGTTCGGGGGTCAAGGAAATGCGGATGGTATCGCCTATACCTTGCTGCATTAATACCGACAACGCGGCGGCAGAAGATACGATGCCTTTAGAACCCATGCCCGCTTCGGTTAAACCTAAATGCAGGGCGTAATCACAACGGCTGGATAAATCCTGATAGATAGAGATTAACTCTTGTACATTGCTGATTTTGCAGGACAGAATAATTTTATTTTTGCTTAAACCGAGTTCTTCGGCTTTTGCCGCGCTTTCTAACGCGGATAATACGATGGCTTTGCGGGTGATAGCGGCGAGAGGTTCAGGCGTTTTTAGATTACGGTTTTCATCTAACAAGCGCGTTAATACGGATTGATCCAAACTGCCGCCATTCACGCCGATACGCACGGGTTTGTCGTACTGACAAGCAAATTCAATCATTTGCTGAAACTGTGGATCACGGCTTTTGCCACGTCCGACATTACCTGGGTTGATGCGGTATTTATCTAAGGCTGCCGCACAATCGGGATATTTTTCCAGCAATTTATGCCCGTTGAAATGGAAATCCCCAACGATAGGCACGGTGTAGCCGTTATCATTGAGTCGATGACGAATTTCAGCTACCGCGCTGGCGGCTTCTTCGGAATTAACGGTGATGCGGACTAATTCAGAACCTGCATCGGATAATTCCATAATTTGTTTGACCGTGGCTTTGATATTGGCAGTATCTGTGTTGGTCATGGATTGCACCACGATAGGTGCGCCGCCACCGACTTGAACATTACCGACTAATACGCCGTGAGTGATTTTTCTAATGCTGATTGACATATTCTAACTATTGGAAACGAAAAAGAATGAGTGGATTATACCCTATCGTCACCTGAGTTCGAGATTTGAATATTGCCAGTGGTAAGAATTACTGACCAAGCCGTATTTTACGCGCTTGTTTAGGCTATTCAATCAGTTGCAGTTTTGCGCCTAACTGTGCTTTAAGTTGATTAATTCGGTCTGTGCTTTGTGCGTCGGTATAAGGCACAGCTGAAAATTTCCCCCATACGGGTGCTGGCCAAGCAATATCAGTTTGATAACGGACGATGTGATGAATATGTAGTTGGGCGACCATATTACCGATGTTGGCAATATTCATTTTATCGGCATTAAACAACTGTGCTAACTGCTCAGCAAGATAACAAGATTCTGCCATGAACAGTTCGCGCTGTGCTTGGGTAAGTTGATATAACTCTGTCATATCCGCTATTTCTGGCACTAAAATAAACCAAGGATATTGACTGTCATTCATCATGAGTAAGCGACATAAGTCAAAGCGACCGAGGCTAATACAGTCTTGTTGTAGGCGTGGATGTAATTGAAAATTCATAGTGATAAAAATGACTTGAAAGCAAGGTAGCGATTAGTTTAACTTATTATTTTTTGAAAAATAATAAGAATAATTAATAGGATAGCTTCATGTCAGTACACACACTACCCATTCAACAACTTCCCGAAACGCGTAAGTTAGCCGTGTCATTTCGATTGTTGTTAGGGTTATATGCGATTATTCCACTGTGTGTGTTGCTACAGTTATTGGATAGTGGGTTTTGGCAACATACCTTGCAAGAAATTTTACCCAGTAGCCCTAATAATCTTTTTTTGTTTCAAATTCTGTTCGGCACACCGCATATTATCGCTAGCTCAGTTATATTGGCGACTAATCGCGATTATTTCAAAACCTATCAAGCAAAATTAGGTTGGATGACGCTCATACTCGCGGTGATTTTTGGCGTGGGTAGTTTGTTTATTTCCTATCGAGTGTTTTATGTGTCGGTGGCGGCGTGGACGGTCTACCATGTCCTTAAACAACAACATGGCGTGGCGCGGGGCGTGTGTCATTTGCCTAACTGGGCGTTTTATTTGTTATTGTGGCTAAGTGTCATTGCGGGGCTGTTTGTTTATGTGGGTATTTTTTTAAAGAACAGTTTGGATGTGCAGCAGGTGCTGTGGATTAAAAGCATTGCGGGTAGTTTATGTGCGCTGCTAGTGCTGAGTGCCGCCTATTGTCAACGTTATGTGAACACGGCATTTGGTCGCTGGTTTTTGTGGTCCAATGTGTTGCTAGTCGTCAGTAGTTTTTATCTTTATGTACAGCAATATTATTTTTTCGCCATTCTGGTTCCTCGTTTGGTACACGATGCCACTGCGTATATTTTTTATGTAACCCACGATTACAATAAACACCACGCTCAGCCTCAAAATTTTATTTATCGTGCTGCCGAGCGGTGTCGATTATCTATTTTTGTGGTGTTGCCGTTGTTGTCATTTTTACTGGCGTTTGTGTTGCAGGCTTACGGCGATAACGTGATTAGTTATTTGACTCAAGTAATATTTGGTGTGGAAATTCGTAAGGCAATCACGCTAGGCTTATTAGGCTATCTGGCGTTAATGCACTATTACACTGAGGCGTTTACATGGAAACATGGTTCGCCTTATCGGCAGTTTATTAGTTTTGCGAAATAATATTTTTCCGCGAAAGACACGAAAAGCACGAAAACTGCAACGTCTTACCCTGTCTATTTTGGCAATGGTTAAATTGCTAATAATGTAATGGAGTCAAAAAACATGTTTTTTGACTCCCCTATTAGGTAATCACTTAACCATTACCACTACCGTTTATTTTTCGTGTCTTTCGTGCTTTTCGTGGACAAACTTTTCGTAATAATCATTCAATTCTTGCAAGCGTTCAGGCGTGCCTATATCCAGCCAAAAACCTGAAAATTTCTGCCCCGAAACGTGCTGTTTGCCCATCGCTTCTCGTAATAATGGTCCCAGTTTTCGGCTACCTGCGGGTAGCTTATCAAACAATCTAGGGCTATATAGACCGATGCCACTAAAGGTCAGTGGTTCACGCGCTTGTTCACTTACTAGCCCTGTCTCGTCAATCCCAAAATCACCTTCAGGGTGATGCTCAGGGTTAGGCACTAGCACTAAATGCGCTAAATCAACGGGGATATTTTTAAGGGTCGCAAAATCAAAGTCGGTGGCAATATCACCATTCACCACTAAAAACACTTCATCACTGAGTAAGGGCAAAGCGTTAATAATACCGCCTGCGGTTTCTAAGCCTTGTTCACCTTCAGGTGAATAACAAATAGTCGCACCCAGCTGTTGACCATTGCCTAGCGTAGTTTCAATTTGCTCACCTAAATGGGCGTGGTTAATGACTATGTCAGTAAAACCCGCGTTCACCAGTTGAGTGATGGTGTGTTCAATAATTGGTTTGCCCGCAACTAATAGTAAGGGTTTGGGCGTGCGGTCGGTTAATGGACGCATACGTTCACCCCGTCCTGCGGCTAAAATCATGGCTTTCATAATAGCGGTAATACGATGTTGTTTAGAAACGCGCTGAATTCGGCAAGTTCTGGATAGACTGCCGCTTGGGCGGTGACATAGTTTAATGTGCGAGGGATGTCGTTCAGATAATTAGGTTTGTTATCTCTAAAATTAAGCCGCGAAAAAATACCGATGGCTTTAAGGTGTCGCTGCATTCCCATTAAATCAAACCAGCGTTTGAACTGCACTAACTCACAGTCTATCAACTCAGCTTGTCGTAACCGCTGGTAGTAAGCCGTCATCCAATCGTCCACTTGCTCAACATTCCAATCGACATAGCAATCACGCAATAAGGATACTAAATCATAAGTGATAGGACCTAGCACGGCATCTTGAAAATCAATAACACCTAGCTCATTATCATCTAACACCATGAGATTGCGAGAATGATAATCACGGTGTACACAGGTGATGGGTTGTTCTAATGCAGACTTAATAAGAAGGGTACGGACGTTTTGCCACAGTGTCGCAGGGATTTCAATATCCAGATACTGCCCTAAAAACCATTCTTCAAAAATGCCCAGCTCACGTTGTAATAGTGCTTCGTCATAAACGGGTAACTGGCTGTTGGCTAAGTCGGTGTTTGTTTGTAAATTCAATAAACTATTACAGGCTGTTTGATAGATACTGCCTGCATTCTGGCTGTTAATTTCATCTAACACACAACGTGAACCTAAGTCTTCCAATAACAAAAAGCCATCGACTATATTTTGGTGAAAAATAGCGGGAACATGGAGCTGGGACTGTGCCATCAAATTGGCGACGTGAATAAATGGTTCGAGTTTTTCTTTGTCAGGTGGGGCATCCATAATAATGAACTGCCCGTCTGGGGTTTTAATTCTAAAATAACGACGAAAACTGGCATCACTCGATGCGACAGCACAGTGGTTAATGGTGAGTAATAAATCGTTTTCCAGCCAATCGCGCATGGCTAGGGTTCTTAAGTCGTCAATCATCATGATGTTTTTATTAGATTAGTTATAACGCCGTAGTGAATTGAGGTAAAATGTTCAATTAGCATTTTATGCGATTTACCACACATTACGTTACTAAAGTTAATATTGCCTATGCGCCGTCGATTATCTCTGGTTTTTTTGCCCTTATTATATGCACCTATCAGCTTTGCTAATGAAGCAGCGTGGGATTGTAAGCAAAATAAAGACACTAAAGAGTGGCTTTGTGTGGGTGATGAAAAACCAACTACTCAGACTGATGAATCTGATTCTCTGCCCTCTGCAAAGAGCCAGCCTGTATTAACAGAGCCAGTTGACACACTCTATACTCAGCCTGTTACACCCGCACAACGCCCTAAGCCTGGTGTGGATGAGGATATTGAGCCTGTTATCTCCCGCACTAAACCCGTTGAAAAGCCAGTAGTGCAGCCTATTACCCCCACAACAGTACAACGTACTAAGCCTGTTGAAGCACCTGTAATAGAGGACGTTGAGCCTGTTACACCCACAACAGCGCAACAGACTAAACCTGTTGAAAAGCCTGTCACGGATGAAGAGCCTCAAGAACTTAGCGAGGAAAAAGACACCAGCAGTCAATCAGCAGAATCCTCTGCTATTACACTCCCCCCTACTTCAAAGCGTACTACCCCCGCAAGTACGACAACTAAGCATTCAGGCTGGAACTGTGATAGCAATGATGAAGATGAAAATTGGAATTGCCAATTGGTTGGCACTGATCCTAAAGGGCAAGCGCATCCTGTTAAAGTCACTGCCAGAGAGACCAGTTCTGGTCTGAGCTTATTAGACCCTGCTTTTGATACTCAACAAGAGCAAAATTTTGATACCTTAACCTCAAAATTAAAATACGATCCTTGGGAAAATTGTGCTGTACCGCAGAAACAAGCCAAGCCCCCTGTGACCGCTGGAAAAAATTTACGAGATACTTCACCACTGGAACTTACGTCAGATTTTGCGGAAATATTTGATAATGAAATCGGCAGTTATTTGGGTAATGTGGAAATAAATCGTGCTGACCAACATTCGTTATCGCATATCGCTAACTATGACAAGGTTTCCGAAACCTTGGATTTAAACGGTGATGTCTATTACAACGAAGACGAATTGGCGTTATATGGTCGCTCAGCGTCTATAAAGTTAGCCTCTGATCAATCCAAACTTCGAGATGCATTATTCATTTCCCCAGCCACTCATTTGAGAGGTAGCTCCAAAGTTGTTTATCGCGACAGTAAAACCTTTTCACGCTACAAAGATGTTGCTTATACCAGTTGTCGTCCAGGTAATCAGGACTGGGTGCTTCATGCCTCCGAACTCAAATTAAATGATGTGTCAGGTAAAGGTGCAGTTAAAAACGCGTGGATTGAATTTAAAGGCGTACCTGTCTTCTATACGCCCTATCTGTCTTTTCCGAAGGATGACAGACGCATTACTGGCTTTCTACCACCATCACTCCACTATACACAGCAAGGTGGTGTTGGCATTTATACGCCTTATTATTGGAATATCGCGCCTAATTATGATGCGACATTTACACCGCGTTATCTGACAAATAGAGGTTTGTTACTGGGTGGTAATTTCCGTTATTTAGAAGAAATGACTAAGGGTGATGTTAAATTTGAATATTTACCAAATGATATACAGTTACATAAATCACGTTATTTGGGGGCAATGACCAACCACACCGTATACACGCCAAATATCACTTCAAATTTAGATTTGAATTATGTGTCTGATAAAAACTATTTTAATCAATTGGGTAATTCGATGGCGTTACCTAATTTCGCTTATCTTAGAAGCTCAGGGGATGTGAACTATATTAGAGAAGGGGTGTCTTTGACCGCTAGAGCAGATAATTACCAGCGAGTTGACCCTAACTTATTGGTGCTACCTTATCGAAGACTGCCACAAGTCAACCTGAATTTGAATCATTCATTCAAAACCCCTGTTCCAATAGATGTTGCAATGGAAAGTGAGTCAGTATATTTCCAGCATGGTACTCAAGTGAATGGCGAACGGCTTAATGTTAAACCCTCTATCGCTATGCCATTTCAAACTGCTAGTGCTTTCATTACCCCTAGGCTGTCTTTGCAGCACACAGAATATTTTCTGAGTAAACAAGCAGCAGGAACAGTAGGTAATATTTCTCGAACGTTACCGATTGCATCGTTAGATAGCGGTCTGTTTTTTGAGAAAGAGGTGAATCTTGGTGGCAAATCAATGTTGCATACATTAGAACCGAGACTATTTTATCTATATGTTCCTTATAAAAACCAAAGCAATATCCCATTGTTTGATAGCGCGCTATATGACTTTGTATTTGCTAGTTTGTTTAGAGAAAATCGTTTTAGTGGCACGGATAGAATACAAGATGCCAACCAATTATCGGTAGCATTAACGTCACGTTTAGTTGATTCATCAACAGGTCGAGAAAAATTAAAATTCAGCCTTGGTGATATTTTGTATTTTCAAGATAGACGGGTAGCTCCTTATGGTTATAGGGAAACCAATTTTTCATCACCGATTATTGCCGAGTTAAGCAGTGAATTAACCGATCACATCAGCGTTGACACTGGTTTGCAATGGGATCCTAGCTCTAAAGATGTGACTCAAGGCAAATACACAAGCGATATTACGCGTGGTAAAGCGGCAATTCACTTTATCAATCAACCCAATGAAATTATTAATGCAGGCTACTATTACCGAAAAAATCCACAGGTACCGAATAGGCTAGACGATATTATTCAAAGCGATGTCTCTGTGCATTGGCCTGTTTATGACGATTGGTCAGTCGTTGGGCGTTGGCAATATTCGCTGTTGTATAACAGAACCCAAGAAGGATTTTTTGGTCTGGAAAAAGAAAACTGTTGCTGGCGTTTTCGTGTCATAGGGCGACATTATCTCAGTAGTTTTACTAATACTACGGGGCTTATTGCAGCGGGGTCTAATCAGGCAATCGCGCAAGGTCAAGCACAAACAGGTATTTTCTTCCAAATAGAACTAAAAGGTTTGACGGGTATTGGAGAGAGATTGGATGAGTTCTTTGAAAAAAATATTTATGGTTATCGGAAACCTGAGCAATGATTAAGCAAAAAAATATAGTAATAGCCCTGGCACTGTGTTGCAGCTTATTAATCAATAGCGTTGTCGTCTATGCCGAAACGATTGATAGAATCGTTGCAGTGGTCGAAGACGATGTTATTCTCGAAGCTGAGCTAGAAAGAGAAGTAGCAGCCATCAGAGCAAGAATGGCAGAAAGTAAAGCGCAACTGCCGCCAGAAACTATTCTGCGTAAACAAGTGCTGGAAAAAATGATTATTGATACACTACAACGGCAACTTGCTGCAAAAGCAGGCGTGACCGTGAGTGAAGAGATGCTCAATAGTTCAGCCGCTGATATTGCGCAACGCAATAACATGAGTCTTGAACAATTTCGCTCAGAATTGGAAGCCAATGGTCTTTCCTATAAAGCGTTTTTGGACAATATGCGCAATGAAATTATCATCAATCAACTACGCGCCAAAGAAATCGGTGGTCGTATTAAAGTGAGTGACAGTGAAGTTGAACACTACATAGAAACCCAAGAAAAAGCAGGCGACGAAGCGACTCAATACCATCTAGGTCATATACTGATTGCAGTCAAAGAAGGTTCTTCTGCATCAGAAATACAAAAAGCCCAAAGTAAAGCTGATAGTTTGGTTAAAAAACTGCGTTCAGGACAAGATTTTGCTCAAACTGCCATCAGTGATTCAGATGATGACAACGCCCTAAAAGGTGGTGATTTAGGCTGGCGAGGCATTAATGATATTCCCTCGCAACTCGTTGATGGTGTTAGACAAATGCACCTTAATGAAGTCTCTGACCCTATTCGTAGCTCAGGTGGATTTCACATTATAAAAATGCTGGACAAACGAAGTGATGTCGATAATCACGTCATTTCTACCACTAAAGTCCGACATATACTGATAAAAACCAACGAGTTAATTGATGACGCGGAAGCAAAAAAACGCTTATTAGACTTAAAAACGCGTATTGCCGATGGTGATGACTTTGCCACCTTAGCCCGTACACATTCAGATGACAAAGGCTCAGCACTTAAAGGCGGTGATCTTGGTTGGGTAGAACCAGGTAGTTTAGTCAAACCCTTTGAAGAGGCGATGAACAAATTAACCGTTAATCAAATTAGCGAACCTGTCCAAAGTCAATTTGGCTGGCATTTAATTCAAGTGCTGGATAGAAAAGACAAAGACAACGCGACAGAACACAAAAAGAATCTAGTGCGAGAAGCCATTCGTAAACGCAAAATCGAAGAAGAAACCGAACTTTGGTTACGCCGTTTACGCGATGAAGCTTATATAGAAATACATGGTTGAGACCCGACTAGCAAGCAAGGATTGTGATAAAAATTATGCTGGATAACCTAACTGAAGGCACGCTGTTGAAAAATTGTGTACAACAGATTTTAACCAATGAAGATTTATTGATACAACGGAACTCAATAAAAACACTTGCCATAGAACTCGGTATTGATAGCTTAGAGTGTGCATCGGCATTGTTGTATTTGCTCCAAAGTGGTAAACATATTATCCCTGTGGAACAAAAAATCACTCTTACTTTGCCACCCGTTATTGGGCAGCTCAACATAAAAATGGTTCGTTATCGCTTAGCAGTAGGCAGTAAGCATAAACTGACCTTAGATGCACTCAAACGGGTCTTAGTAGAAGAATCGGGCGTTGATAAAAACAACATTCACAACATCAACATTCAAGACCTGTATACCCTAGTAGATTTACCCGATGAAATGCCGCTGGATATATTTCAACACCTGAAAACGGTAGAAATTAATCAGCAAAAACTGGATATACGACGAGTAAAAGCCCGCAACAATAAAAAGCGCGGCAATAACCATTATCGTCGTGGACGGCACACAAATACTAAATCAGGCAATAAAACGTCAGATCACGTTATTAGTAACTAAGCTATGTAACACTCACTCATAGGATTTGGTTTAGCAGCATGACACATCTACCTTTATTAGGCTGGCGCGAATGGGTGACTTTACCAGAGCTTAACCTCGAACATATTAAAGCTAAAATCGATACAGGAGCGCGTTCATCCGCTTTACACGCGTTCGCGCTTGAACCGTACCGTAAAGGCAGTCAACGTTGGGTTATGTTTGCCATTCACCCTGAGCAAAAAAATACTGATAAAGTCATTGAATGCCACGCTCCTATTAAAGACCGTCGCTTCGTATCCGATTCAGGCGGTCACAAACAGCGACGTTACGTTATCGAATCATCCTTAATTATCGGGCAATCGCTCATTAGAGCGGAAATCACCCTCACCAATCGAGACAATATGCAGTTTCGTATGCTACTTGGACGCACCGCCATGAATGGTTATTTTGCCATTGATCCCAGTGCCTCATACCTCCAAGGCAAGCCCCATTTGCTATCAAGCAAAGACCAACACTTTCGTCCTTTATGCTCTACATCACATCCGCAGGAGACACTATGAAGATTGGTATACCTAAAGAAATTCACGCAGGTGAAAAACGTGTGGCTACAACACCCGATGCCGCCGCACAAATTATGAAGCTAGGCTTTTCGGTTTGTATAGAAAGCGGCGCAGGGTTAAACGCTGACATTTCTGATGCGGCTTATCAAGCCGTTGGTGTCGAAGTCGTACCTGATGCACCCACGTTATGGCGTGAAGCCGATATAGTGATGAAAGTTCGCGCACCTGAACAACATCCTGATCTAGGCATTCATGAAGTTGATTTACTTCCTGATGGTGGGCGACTGATTAGTTTTATTTGGCCCGCACAACAACCCGAATTAATGGATAAACTGGCGGCGAAGTCTGCCACCGTATTGGCAATGGACAGCGTACCGCGTATGTCGCGTGCGCAAAAATGTGACGCGCTCAGCTCAATGGCAAACATTGCAGGTTATCGCGCTATCGTTGAAGCGGCGCAACATTTTGGACGTTTCTTTACAGGACAAATCACCGCCGCTGGTAAAATTCCACCTGCCAAAGTATTAGTGATAGGTGCGGGTGTTGCAGGACTTGCGGCAATCGGCACCGCAAAAGGCATGGGCGCAATCGTGCGTTCATTTGATACCCGTCCTGAAGTAAAAGAACAAATCGAAAGCATGGACGCAGAATTTTTAATGTTGGATTTTAAAGAAGAAGGCGGCGGTACTGGCGGTTATGCCAAAACCATGTCACCTGAATTTATTGCCGCTGAAATGGCACTCTTTGCCGAGCAAGCCAAAGAAGTCGATATTATCGTCACCACCGCATTAATCCCTGGCAAACCTGCACCAAAACTAATTACCGCTGACATGGTAGCGTCCATGAAAGCGGGTAGCGTCATCGTTGATTTAGCCGCTGAACAAGGCGGTAACTGTGAACTGACTGAAAAAGATGCTGTCGTCGTTAAACACGGTGTTACTATCATTGGTTATAGCAATCTACCTAGTCGTTTAGCCAATCAATCCAGCCAACTGTATTCCACCAATTTACGGCATTTACTCACGGAACTTTGTCCGACTAAAGACGGTGTGATTAACGTCAATATGGAAGATGAAGTGATACGCGGCACAACCGTAATTAAAGAAGGCAAAATCACTTGGCCGCCACCACCGCCTACATTATCCGCCGCCCCTGTAAAACCTGAGGCAACACCTGCCGCTGCTGTCGATCATGTCTCCGTCGCTAAACACCCGTTTAAAGAGCTGTTACCCTTACTGATAGCGGGTTTAGTATTATTCAGTGTCGGTGCAGTCGCACCCGAATCCTTTATGTCACACTTCACCGTGTTTGTCTTAGCTTGTTTTGTCGGCTATCAAGTAATCTGGAATGTCTCGCCCTCTTTGCACACCCCGTTAATGAGCGTTACCAACGCCATCAGCGGCATTATCGTTATCGGCGCGTTAGTCCAAATTTCCAAACCTGATACCCTCGTAAGTAGCTTGGCAGGTTTAGCCATTCTTATTGCCTCTATCAATATTGCAGGTGGCTTTTTAGTCACGCGCCGTATGTTAGAAATGTTCAGAAAATAATCGGAGAAGACGATGACACACAGTTTAGTTGCGATGTCTTACATCGTTGCCACCATTTTGTTCATTTTGAGTTTAAGTGGCTTAAGTAACCAAGAAACTGCCAGAAAAGGCAATTATTACGGCATGTTAGGCATGGCGATTGCCATTTTTGCCACCACCTTAAGTGCATCTGTCACCACTTACACGATATTGATTGTCGCGTTGTTAATCGGTGGTGCAATCGGTGCGCGGGCGGCGTTAAAAGTTGAAATGACCCAAATGCCCGAATTAGTCGCCATCATGCACAGCTTAGTGGGTATGGCGGCAGTGCTGGTTGGCTATGCTAACTTTATGGATAACACCATCGTTATTGAGGGTGTAGAAGAAACCATTCATCAATTGGAAATTTACCTCGGCGTATTAATTGGCGCAGTAACATTTTCAGGCTCAGTGATTGCCTTTTGCAAACTCAGCGAAAAAATCAGTGGCAAACCCTTATTACTGCCCGCGCGGCATTGGTTTAATTTAGGCTTATTGGTAGCCTCTATCGTATTAGGTTGGATGTTCTTACACGCCCTCGAAACAGGCGGTGATCCATTAATTCCCTTAGCTATGATGACCGTAATTGCGTTAATTTTCGGTGTCCACATGGTGATGGCAATCGGTGGTGCGGATATGCCCGTCGTGGTATCCATGCTCAACAGCTATTCAGGTTGGGCAGCGGCGGCAACGGGTTTCATGTTAAGCAACGATCTATTAATCGTAACAGGCGCGTTAGTTGGCAGTAGTGGTGCGATCTTGAGTTACATCATGTGCCGCGCTATGAACCGCCATTTCTTAAGCGTTATCGCAGGTGGTTTTGGTACTGCCTCAGGCGGTGAAGCGGCAGCAATTGAAGGCGAAGTACAACCGATAGAAGCTGAAGAAACTGCACAGTTATTACTGGCGGCAAAAAATATCATGATTATCCCAGGTTATGGCATGGCGGTTGCGCAAGCCCAACACACGGTGTATGAAATCACCAAACTGCTACGCGATAAAGGCAAAAAAGTTGGTTTTGGTATTCACCCAGTTGCAGGTCGTATGCCAGGCCACATGAACGTGTTATTAGCAGAAGCCAAAGTGCCTTATGACATCGTTTATGAAATGGATGAAATTAATCACGAATGGGGCGATGTGGATGTATCCATCGTTATTGGCGCAAATGACATCGTTAATCCCTCCGCCATCACCGATCCCAACAGCCCAATTGCAGGTATGCCTGTCTTAGAATGCTGGAAAGGTGACACAACCATCGTACTCAAACGCAGTATGGCATCAGGTTATGCAGGTGTCGGCAATCCATTATTTGTCATGGACAACACCCGTATGTTATTTGGTGATGCTAATGCCACTATGCAGGCGGTGTTGAAGGCGTTACGCGGTTAGAATAATCGTCCACGAAAAACACGAAAATAAGCATTATAGGAAGCGCATCATTCAAATTGATATGAATGATGTGCTTCGTGCCTCAGCACATCTTATCGCGTTACTGGAGGCATTCACCGTAATAGCATCAATCGCCGCGTTATAGTGGTCTTCAAAACTTAACAAACCTTGGCGAAAACAAACCCACTCAACACTTACCCCCGCTTCGCTTTCTAAATAACGGCGGTTATCTGGATGCGCAAAATTAACCAAACTGACAATAAACACCTTACGCAAAGCAGGATTCACTTTTTGATACGCCTGAATCAAGCGTAAAAACGTCCTGCCTGTACTGATTTCATCATCAATCAACACCAAGGTATCAGCCGTTAAAAACTGCTTTTTATGCGCGGCATCGGTTGGATAGTACAGAAAAAAATCCGTCGCATGACTGTGCGCTTCTTCAAATTCCAAACGCTCCACATCGGCTAACTGATAGCGCGTAGTTTGAATAAACAACGCATCGTTCAGCCCTTCACGATAAGCCGCTTCAAATACGCCATAACCCAAACCCGTCGCGGTTTCCGCCATGCCTATCCAAATCGAACTCTCACCCACGCTGCTCGCTAACACGGCTCGCGCCAACCCCCGATAAGACCAGCTCATCATTCTCGGCGTAACAGGGTAATGCTTGCCCAATACTTTACTGACTAATAAAAACTTGCGCTTGCTACTGACACGCGCCGCAAAACCTAACAAACGCTTCAGCGGCACGCGTCCTGCTTCAAGGTCTAGCTGTAAGATACCCGTTTCTAATTGAACGGTGATTGATTTTTTCATGATGTGGTCTGTGTTGTGGGGCGATATGGCGTAAAGGCGATAAAATGCTATAGCACTTCTTCTAACAAATTCGTAAAAGGCTGGTGATTTTTCCATCGGTAAGTATGAAAGTCGCGTCTATCAGTAGAAACAATACGTCCGTGTCCTAATTCCTCTGCTAATAACACCAGCGAAGCATCGGCTAAATCCATCGGTAAATCCGTATATTGAATCATAAGCTGAGCCATGCGTGGCAAATGCAATTCCGTAATCGTGAACAAATGAAACAGTCCAGCACGTTGCGCGGCTAAAAAATCATTGGCTTTGCGTGGATGACAAGGCACCTGTAATAAATAACAAACCTCAGTAGCTAAATTGTAGTTTATTAACCGATGCCACGCATTCAAAACGCAAAGCTAAAGTCGTTGCCAATGCTAAAACAGGTATGATGGATGGTCAACAAACAACAGGTTGCTAACAGTAACCTACATGCCATTCTCGAAGGAACAGGTGTCTATCACGAGCAAGCGGCACTGACCTTACATGAAAAGCAGGTATCACCGTGTCTATTGTGAACCCTGCCCAAGTTCGCAGTTTTGCCTTAGGTTTAGCCATACGCACTAAAAATGATAGCGTGGATAGTTTCGTATTAGCTCGCTATGGCGCAATGTTACAACCACTTTCTGGACTCCGCCCAGCCCCGAAGCACGGCTATTAGAAGCCTTGCTTAATCGCCGCAAAGCCATTGCTCAAGACTTACAACGTGAAAACAATCGCTTGGAAAAAGCCGATGCCACTGATACTCCTGCACAAATTCGTCAATCTATCACGGATACCATTACCTTTTTACAACAGCAACTCGATAAACTGCAAACCGATATTGATAGTCACACCAACCAATCCCCCCCTTTCAAAGAAGATTTAAAGCTCCTCAAAAGTATTCCTGCCTGGGGCGAGTTGGCAATCATCTGCTCTCAGTTATCCACAATCACCACTGTCAATCCGCCGAACAACTAACCGCTTATCTAGGACTCGTGCCTATCGAACGACAATCGGGTTCTTCCGTCTGCTCTCGTCCACGCTTATTCTAAAGCAGGACCTGCGCGTATTCGTGCCATCTTGTATATGCTCGCGATTACCGCTACTCGACATAATCCACACCTCAAAGACCTTTATCAGCGGTTACTACAACTCGGCAAATCTAAAATGTCTGCCCTCGACGCAGTCATGCGTAAACTCGTCCATTTGTGCTTCGGTGTCCTTAAGAACGTGTTCAAAATTTCATCTAAAAGCCTGATAATAAGCGGATGAGAAAAAAATATCCAAGCGACCTTAGTCGAGAACAATTTGAATTGATTC
>JGI20213J14113_1000046_pt1 | contig 23062 bp, 19 predicted proteins | sample WetSurMetagenome_3_FD_14113 | JGI IMG/M metagenome (IMG submission 14113) | reverse complement strand
TGAAAATCTTATCGGTAGCATTTGGTATTTTATTCATCTCTATAATGCCAATATTCGCCAATCCTTGATATTATCTTAATCACTCAGTGTGTTGGACTACCCCCTTTTTTGTATTGATCGTGCGGAACATAACCTTTAGTAAGTTTAGTGGCTGAGACAATTAAGTATTTTGTTCTTAAATTTTTAAATCGAACAGTACGCGTTTTGCGGCAGGTGCAGGGGGCTTTATGCCATAATACCCGCTATTTTCCCTGTCTTCCGAACTTAAACACCATGTCGAATAGAAAAATTCTTGTCACTAGCGCGTTACCTTATGCCAATGGACCGATTCATTTAGGTCACATGTTGGAATATTTGCAAACGGATATGTGGGTGCGTTTTCAAAAACAACGCGGTCACGTTTGTCATTATGTGTGTGCGGATGATACGCACGGCACGCCGATTATGCTGAAAGCGGATAGTTTGGGGATTACGCCAGAGGAGTTAATTGCTCAAGTGGGTAAAGAACATTTGGCAGATTTTACTGCGTTTGGCGTGGCGTTTGATAATTATCATAGTACCCATTCTGAGGAAAATAAATATTTCTCCTCATTGATTTATACCCGCAATCGAGAGGCGGGGCATATCAGTTCACGCACCATTACGCAGGCTTATGATCCAGTGAAAGAGATGTTTTTGCCTGACCGTTTTATTAAAGGTGAATGTCCAAAATGCGGTGCGGCGGATCAATACGGTGATGGTTGTGAAGTGTGCGGGGCAAATTATGCGTCGTCGGAATTGAAAAATGCGGTGTCCGCTATTTCAGGCGAAAAGCCGATAGATAAAGAGTCGGTGCATTACTTTTTCAATCTGGCTGATTTTACCGAAATGCTCAGTGATTGGACGACTGCGGGACATTTGCAACCCGAAGTGCGTAATAAATTGGCGGAATGGTTAGACGGTGGTTTGCAACAATGGGATATTTCGCGTGACGCACCGTATTTTGGTTTTGAAATTCCTGACGCGCCGAATAAATATTTTTATGTCTGGTTGGACGCCCCAATTGGTTATTTGGCGAGTTTTAAAAATCTGTGTGATAAAAAAGGCTTGGATTTTGACGAGTTTTGGGCAAAAGACAGTAAGACTGAGCTATATCATTTCATCGGTAAAGACATTATTTATTTTCATGCCTTATTTTTCCCTGCCATGTTACAGGGCGCAGATTTTAGAACGCCGAGTGCGATTTTTGCACATGGTTTTTTAACGGTAAATGGCGAAAAAATGTCTAAATCTCGCGGTACGTTTATCACCGCACGGACGTACTTAGACCATTTAAACCCTGAATACCTGCGTTATTATTTTGCCGCCAAACTCAGTGCAGGCGTGGATGATTTGGATTTGAATTTTGATGATTTTAGCCAGCGGGTTAATTCGGATTTAGTCGGTAAGGTGGTGAATATCGCTAGCCGTTGCAGTGGTTTTATTGCGAAACGCTTTAATAATAGGCTGTCGGCTGAATTTGCCGAACCTGAATTATGGGCTGAGTTTATGGCCACTAACGAAATTATTGCGGAATTTTATGAAAACCGCGAATTTGCTAAAGCCATGCGGGAAATTATGGCATTAGCCGATAAAGCCAATCGTTATATTGATGAGAAAAAACCGTGGTTGATTGCCAAAGAAGAAGGCAAAGAAGCCGAGTTGCAGGCGGTTTGTACAGTGGGTTTAAATTTATTCCGCGTATTGGCAGCGTATTTAAAACCTGTCGTTCCGACCTTAAGCTACAGTGCTGAAGTGTTTTTAAACAGTGAAGTTCACGGCTGGATAGACGAATTAGAGCCTTTATTAGATCATCAACTGAATGATTTTATTCCGCTGATGACGCGCGTTGAGCCCGATAAAATTGCGGCGATTATCGAAGCCTCGAAAGAAAATCTGGAAAAAACTGTCGCGCCCGTTGTGAAAGAAAAACAATTCGCGCCGATAGCTGACACTATTGATATTACTGATTTTGGTAAGCTGGATTTACGCATTGCTAAAATTCTCAAAGCCGAAGCGGTGGAAGGGGCGGATAAGTTATTGCATTTGACGGTGGACATCGGTGATGAGACACGCAGTATTTTTGCAGGCATTAAATCGGCGTATTCGCCTGAACAATTAGAAGGTCGCTTAACGCTGGTGGTGGCTAATCTTGCACCACGAAAAATGCGTTTTGGTTTGTCGGAAGGCATGGTACTTGCCGCTGGGGATGGCAACGGGATTTATTTATTGAGTCCAGATGCTGGCGCGGTGGCAGGAATGCGCGTGAAATAATGCCCTTTACGCCTTTACATATCGGGTCGGGCATATTGATTAAAGCGATATTGCAAGGCAGTTTTAGTTTAGCGGTGTGGGTGGGAGTGTTTTGTATTATATAGTGCAGTTGGTGACAGGAAAGATGTAGAGCTACATTAACTCAAACCTCTGAGGGTTAAGTTAGGAGAAAATAAAATAATGGCTGGTTTTTGTGCATTGCAATGATGAAAAACCACCTTACTTCATCATGAAACGAAATAAGAGGGCAAGCAAGCTGTGTTACTTGCCCTCAGTTAACGCATTAAAGAATACTCATCTCGTTATCTAACTCGATACTATCAATCGCTTCGTGTTGAGCTATCGTTAAAATAGTTTCCCCTAACACCGATCCGCTATAAATATTATCTAAACCCGCTATTGTATTTAAACCCATTCGCATGGCTTCTTCAGGCGCAATTGCACCAGTCACAATGATTTTAAATGGTTTTTGCAAATCAACGAGACATTGGTCTTTTAATGATTTTTGAATTTTATCCATATAATTATAAAGTTGCCGCGTTGCAATCAACTAATCCTGCTCCATAAAATGGATCATTACCTGGTACGCCTAAATCGGCAGCACTTGCCATCAATTTCGCTTTAATTTGCGCGGGGGTAAATGCGGGAAAACGTTGTTTGACTAAAACCGCCGCACCCGCTACATGAGGACACGCCATACTGGTACCGCTCATAGTCTTGTATGCTCCGCCTGTTACCGTTGAGTTAACACTTACCCCAGGAGCAGAAATACTGACAGGGTTAGCACCCGCTGGGCAGCAAGTAACACCGAAAGAAGAAAAATCTGCTCTCACTTTGTTAGCATCAACAGCCGCTACGGCAATCGCACCTGTGCTGTTTGCAGGGCTACCCACGCATCTAAATGGTTCAGTGGGTCGTCCTGAATTACCAGCTGCACATACAATCGTTACACCAGCGGCATTAAGCTGAGCAATCGCATTGGTGTAAGCTACACTTTGACAACTGTTAGAGCCTAAACTCATCGACACTACTTGCATACCATTTTGTCTTGCCCATGCCATACCTGCCAGAATCCAACTGGTTTGTCCACTGCCTGCATCACTCAAAACTTTAACGGCATACAACGAAGCCAAAGGCGCAACACCTACCACGCCGATACTATTGTTCCTAGCACCTATTACACCAGCGCAATGTGTACCATGACCGTGTCCATCTTTGAATGAAACCACTCCAGGCACAAACGAAACCCCGCCAGAAATCACTAAATCAGGATGGTTAGCAATGCCCGTATCTAACACAGCCACTTTGACACCTTGACCTCTAAAGCCACGCGCCCATGCTTGAGGTGCTTTGACCATCTTAATATTCCACGGTGTAGGCTGAAGTGCTTGCACAGTAGCCCCACTAGATACAGCCGTTGAACCATACAAACCTTTAGCCTCGGTCAGAATTTTCTGATACAAATCGCTGATACCACGCTGATAACCTTGTTGGTAAGATTGCGCCAACAAATCCTCTTGGCTAGTGGTATCGAATGGGTTTTCCTGCCAATCATCATGCAGAGCGTGCATTTCAATGTCTTCTTCAACCGCTAACACGCGTTTATCATTTTTGTAGCGGTCTGCTTCTGCTTCTGAGAGCGTTAATGATGCAGTACCTAAACCTTCAAAGTGCAGCACATCAGAGACAGCTAGCTCTGCATCAGTTGCCAACAAAGAAACTCCGTCTTGTATAGCATCTTTGGCAATAGCCAAAATCTCTGCTACCGAATTTTGATCAGTTGCTGCATCTACAAAAGTAACGATATAGCGTTTTTCAGTATGTTTTTTTGTCATGACATCTCTCCTAATCGTTTAATTTAGCGTGCTATTTACACTGTTGACTTAACCCATAAAACGGCACGTCAGTGATAGTTATATTCGTTACATAAACGAATACAACATCTCTGTTAACAAAGACCACACTATCTTGGGAGAGTTCATTACTTTTTTTTGAATATTGTATAGGTGTGTTGTAGTTGAATGTTTTTCGAGGGCGATGATTGAGTTTGTATATTACGTCTTCACTCTCATCGTCAAAATAATGCTCGCCTATTAAACGAATACTGCCACTGTTGTGTCAGAAAAGGAGGGTTTTATGTCATTGTCTAAACCCGCAAATTAAGACAAAATTAAACTGTGCTTACTTCTATTAACAGGAGTAACATTAATTTGTTTAATAACTTACGGAAGTAATCGACTGTGTGCGATTTAACCGAAAGGGATGGTTATATTCGCAAAAGTAACACAAAAGTCTTAGCCATTAGGCTGAGTTAGAAGTACCGCTATAAGGTAAAAGTGAGGAATTTATGACTGCTAAAAACTTGGCTCCTAATACACCTGCTCATCAATCTCAAGTCAGACGGATTGGAATTCTTATTTATTCGGGTGCGGAGATATTGGATATTGCAGGTCCCTCGGAAGTATTTTCTTTTGCCAATTTAATGTTAATACTGAAAGGTGTGACCAAAGAACCCGCCTATATTGTTGACGTGCTGGCAGAACAAGCAGGCATCGTGACTACCTTGATGGGTTTACAGATTATTGCTACCCACGCTTATAACGAGGTTAGTGATGATCTTGATACCTTAATCATTGCAGGTGGTTTCGTCCCCGCTGGTTTTTTTCCAGGTATCGAAGTAAGCGATCCATCTATTTTCAAAGGTACTGTGTTAATGGAGTGGATACGCACTATGTCCACACGGGTTAGACGGTTGGCATCTGTGTGTACCGGGGCTTTTGCCTTGGCAGAAAGCGGTATTTTAAATGGTCGTAAAGCAACTACGCATTGGGACTTCTGTCAGCGTCTCGCACTTGATTATCCTGAAGTGAAAGTTGAGCCTGATCAAATTTTTATTCAAGATGATAATATTTTTACCTCAGGCGGCATTACTTCCGGCATTGATCTCGCGTTAACCATGCTCGAAGAAGATTGGGGACATGACATCGCGTTAGCCGTTGCCCGTTATATCGTGGTTTTTCTTAAACGTCAGGGTGGGCAATCACAGTTTAGCAGCTATTTAACCACTGAAGCCACTCACCGTCCTGATTTGCGTGAGTTGCAAACGTGGATTATGGAACATCCTACGGAAGACCTTCGAGTTGACGTATTAGCCTCGCGTATGTGTATGAGTGCGCGTAATTTTGCCCGCCTTTTTTCAGCTGAAACAGGTATGACTCCTGCCAAGTATGTCGAAATGGCGCGTATTGATGTAGCACGCCATTATTTAGAGACCAGCGAATTATCCATCGAAGCGATTGCTGAAAAATCAGGATTTTATGACGCTGAGCGTATGCGACGGTCATTTATTCGCCAACTGGGTGTTAATCCTAAAAATTATCGTGACCGCTTTACGCGTCATTATTCACCAACAAACGAAATGTAAAAGCAGTATTTGTGCCGGGTTACGCTGTTCGACAGGCTCACAGCTAACCCGACTTATGGATTTTAGGAGGTTATCATGCGTATTTTATTAATTTCATCGGCTTTTTCAGGCTTAACTCAACGTTTTTACACTGAATTGAATGATGCGGGTTATACCGTTTCAGTTGAGCTTCATCTCGGTGATGTAAAGCAATTATTGGAAGGCGTGGCATTATTCAAACCTGACTTAATCTTATGCCCGTTTTTAACTAAACGCATACCGCCAGAAATCTATGAAAACTATACCTGCTTAATTGTCCACCCTGGTATTAAAGGTGATAGAGGAGCTTCATCACTCGATTGGGCAATTCAAACGGGCGAGAGTGAATGGGGTGTTTCTTTATTGGAAGCGCGTGAGGAAATGGATGCAGGTGATATTTGGGTCAATAAAACCTTTAGCGTGCGCACGACAACCAAAAGCAGTTTATTTTATCGAGAAGTGACACAAGCGGCGGTTGATTGTCTCTGGGAAGCCTTAACCTATTTTCATTCGCCCGATTTTCGTCCGCAACCTTTGGACTATGACAACCCTGATTTTAAAGGCAAATTGCAGCCCACCATGAAACAGGCTGATCGCACCATTGATTGGAAAAAACACAAAACCGATGACATTCTAAGACGCATTAACGCCGCTGATGGTAGTCCTGGGGTGTTAGATGAGATTAATGGCAAGCCTTATTATTTGTTTAACGCACACAAAGAAAACCAATTAACGGGTAAAGCAGGCGATATTATTGCTACTGCTAATTATGCGATTTGCCGCGCTACCGTTGATGGTGCAGTATGGATAGGGCACACAAAGCCCAAAACAGAGGCGGGTAAGGCTATCAAATTACCTGCTACGTTTGTGTTAAAAGACCTACTGGTTGATAACACTACCGCGTCATTGAAAAAGCTACTGTCCAAACCCATCAAACACATCGACATTGATTATACCCATGCAGGGCGGCAACTGCCTTGCCAAGAAGTCTGGTATGAACAAGAAGGCAAAGTCGCCTATTTGTATTTCCCATTCCACAACGGTGGCATGAGTACCGAACAATGCCGTTTATTACTGTCGGTTTATCAACACCTTCTCACCTTAGCTGTCGATGTTATCGTGTTAATGGGTGGCGATGACAATTGGTCAAATGGCATACACCTCAATCATATTGAAGCCGCGAATAATCCTGCTGATGAGTCGTGGCAGAACATCAATGCCATTGATGACATTATTTATCAGATTATCACCACGCTGGATAAAGTAACCATTTCAGCCGTGGCAGGTAATGCAGGTGCAGGCGGGGCAATTTTAGCCTTAGCAAGCGATCAAGTGTTTGCCAGAGAAGGCGTTATTTTTAATCCACATTATAAAAATATGGGCGAGCTGTACGGCTCTGAATATTGGACGTATTTGTTGCCTAAACGGGTGGGTTCAGAAATGGCAACCAACTTGACGGAACAACGGCTACCAATCAGTGCTAAAAAAGCGTGGCGCATTGGACTAATTGACAAAATGCTCGATAAACAACACAACATTTTTTATGCCCAAGTCAAACACCTTGCCAATAGTTATGCCAATGATGTTGAAGGCTTAAAAAGGTTGTTAAACCAAAAAGCAAAAACTCGTTGTTTTGACGAATCGACCAAAGCACTCGTCTCTTACCGACAGTTTGAATTAACGCACATGTACGCCAATTTTTATGGCAACGATGATTATCATGAAGCCCGCCGTAAATTCGTTTACAAAACAGCTACCGATAAACAAACGCCTGAAAACATTGCTATTCATCGTCAAACTCAGAAAGCAACCAACAAACTGTCATTAGGCAGTATGTATCATTTTGTCTGGCAAGACCATTACGGGCTGGGCGATCAAGAAATGGATGAGCAACACAAAGATTTATTTGTATTAGCCAATAAGCTGGTGGACTCTAGCAGTAAAGAAGAATTGAATAACAACATTCAGTTGTTATATCAACACGTTAAAGAGCATTTTGCCGCTGAAGAAGCCTTGATGAAACAAGTTGAATTTCAGGGTTATAAAGGGCATGAAAAAGAACATCAGCTTATGCTAGAAAAATTAACCGCTATTGACCATAAAATTAATAATAACGATTGGCAACAAGTTGATGTCGAGGATTTTGTAGATAAATGGGCAAAACATATTATCAACTCTGATATGCGCTTTGAGACCTATTTTAAAAAGGAAGGCGTGCGGTTAAATTAACGCTATGACTCGCTATTTATACATCATGGGGACAGATTCAGGCGTGGGTAAAAGTACAGTGTGCTTGGGTATTTTGGCGCAGCTTTTAGCTGACGGCTACTTACCACAGCAACTAGCTTATATTAAACCGATGACCCAATGTGTTGAACAGCAAGCAGTGGCACGGTTTTGCACTGAACAGGCGATTGAATGTATTGATATTGGCAATTTAGTTTTTAAAAAAGGCTACACGCGTGATTTTATTGCAGGTCTAACGCCATCCTCAACTGAATTATTGGCAACGGTATTACAATCCATAGTGACGCTCGGTGTGGATAAAGCCGTGGTATTGATTGATGGTATTGGCTCACCTGCCGTTGGTAGTGTGGTTGGTGTAGCTAATATCGACATTGCCGCGTTATTACCCTGCCGAATTATTTTTGTTGGCAAAGCGGGTATTGGGGCGGCGATTGATGACACTGTGCTGAATGTGTCCTTTATACAACGTAAGCATCAACACAATGTGGGGCTAATTTACAATAAAATCCTAGTCAGTGAACTGGCTGATACGCGGCATTATGTCAGTAAACGCATAGTGCAGTTATTGCCGAATACCACGCCGCTAGGTTTTATAGCCAGTCACAACGGCTTACCAGCCTCTAGCACTGCTATAGCCGCGTGGTTCAGTCGCTATGTGAATGTAATAGACTGGTTTAATGCGTTTTCTCAAACTGATTAACCACCACTTTGCCGCCTGAAATAACCAAATCAGGATACTCTAACACTTTAAAATTCTGAGTAGGGTCGCCTTTTACAGCGATCAAATCAGCGGGTGCGCCACTTTGTAGTGTGCCTAATAAGGGAATGTTGAGATATTGTCCTGCTTTAGAGGTCGCGCTTTGCAATACTTCAATGGGTGACATATTTGCTAGGTGCATCATCAAATTAAGTTCTTGCGCATCTATACCCCACGGAATATCAGAGTGAGCAATTTCCGCGCCGTATAACAACGTGCCGCCCAATGCTGCCCAAGTGTGCGCATTATGTGCCACGCCTGTACATTTTGATAAGGTATCCAATGTACTGACGATAGTGACGTGTTGTGCGATGGCTTTTTTCAATAAGCTTTCAGGAATGGCATCACACGGAATATGCGCCCATTCATCAATACCTGCATTAAGCGCGATTTTTACGCCTTTAGATTCAGCTAAATGCGCGGTGACTTTGCGTCCCTGTTGATGCGCTTCATCCACTATCGCTTTTAAGATAGTTTCTGATAACAGCGGCATTTCTTTCGGCGGTTTGCCATGTTTTGTATGGGGTGAATGCCCATGATGATGCTCTGACCACGGCGCACCGACTTCATTGCCGACTTCTAAGGCGACTTTAATCACTACCGCGCCGCCGTTAATTAAGTCACGCACAGTTTGTCGCGCTTGTGCTTCTGTGGCAACGGGAATAGCGATATTGTCTGCCCCCATATTAGGAATTGGATAGCCGTTCGGTGCGGTAATAATTTGCCCTGAAGTCAGAACGCGCAAGCTGCCATCACCACCATAAGGCTTATGCACTGCCCCGCCTACATCTCGGAGTGTCGTGATGCCGTGACGTAACACGGTATTAGCGGGAATATGTCGAAAACCAAGATGGGCGTGTAATTCTATAAACCCCGCCAGTAAGGTAGCATCACCTAAATCAATCACCTTTGCGGTAGTCGATTGAAATGCCGCGCGGTTGTCGATTTGGGTAATTTTCCCATTACTAATTAATACCGAGGTATTGGTTCGCATGGATGTACCATCAAACACTCGCGCTGCATGAAGTAATAGTGGTGATGTTTCTTCGGCAATAACTAACGAAGAACTAAGTAGGCTAACAATAATCAGTAGGTGACGCAGTAAAATAACAGATGTTTTCATGGGGATAAAAAAGGTAACGGCTCACGCAGAAACTAATCTCTGTGAGCCGTGTACTGAGGGGGTTCATTAGCTGTACAGATGTTGCAGTCTGTACGATGGTTGTTAAAACGTAACTTCAACGCCACCAAAGAAAGACACAGGTGCGCCAGAGTTTAAAATTTGCGATCCAGCTCCTGCTCTTTCTTGAACAGAGTTGCTAGACACATAATTTTTATCGAGTAAATTGCGTGCTTCAAAGAATACTTTGTAATGGTCATTCGACCAGCCAGCACGCGCACCTAATAAGGCATAACCTGAGATTTTATAGCTGTTGGCAAAATCGCCATAACGTCTGCCCACGACATCAACTGTAGGACCGACAAAATAGCCTGCTGAATGGCGATATAACAGTTCACCTTTTAGAAAATAACTCGGTGCGGCGGGTAAGCGGTTGTTACCATTCACTGGGTCATTATCAAAATTAAAATGGTTGTAAGTGAAGTTGAACATCGGCGCGATCGAGTGTGTGCCTTTATCATCTAAAGCAAACTGACCAGCGATTAATGATTCAATACCTGCGTGAATGGTATTAGGGATATTCTTCGCAAGACTTAAGCCTTGACTGGGTGAAACTGAGAGAATTTCATTATTTAGCCACGAATAGTACAGCGAGACATCCCAGTTCATGGTGTTTATGGCATTAAAGTCATGTGTGCCGCGTGTACCGACTTCGATTGACGTGCCTTCCATTGCTTTTAAAGAAGCATCACCTGCGTTGGTAATGGTGTTATCGCTGAGGTTGTAGTTAGTGGGTGGCTCGTATAAGCGCGTGACATTACCGTAGGCAGTGGCATTTTTATCAAAGCGGTATGCTAAGCCTAAGCTGGGGTTAATGCCTTGATAGTTGTCATTAGGGTGGCTGTTTTGATTGTTCAACGCACCTGTGACAGGATTAACGCCGATGCTGTTGACTTCGCGGTGCGCGAATACGCCTTGTAAGGCAGGCGTTAACGTCCAGCGTTCATTGATATGCCAATGATCTTGGGCAAATACTTCCACGGTTGACGCATCGTTACGCAACTGATTAGTCAAGCCATTGCGTATGCCGCCATTATTACGGTAGTTACCACCTTTTACCGAGTTAATGCCGAAATTCATACCTAACAATAAATCGTGATTATCTAAATGTAGGTTATAACGCGCTGATGTTCCCCAATCTTGTTGCTGGGTATCGACCAGCAAACTGAACACTTCTTGCGGTTGCATAGGGCCAGGACCATCAAAATCTACCATCACTTTATCAACGATAGGATGATAAAGTTTTTGGTTTTCAAATGAAACGCCGACTTCTAGCGAACTTCTATCGTCTATCGTCCAAGTGGTTTTGTTGGCAACACGTTCAGTTTCGGTATTCAATTGATAATTACCACCAACCGCTTGCTTACTGGCTTGTTTAGGGTTACGTTCAAATTCTTCGCGGGTTAATTGCCCTGGTAATTCTTGATTGTTATTGATGTAGCTTAAATAAGTACGGTTGACAATAGAGTCAGTAATTTTCCAGCCAAAATTGCCGTAAACACCCACGCGGTCTTGTTTATTATGATCGCGGTAGCCGTCCCACAGTTTGCCTTCAGCCGTTAATAAAGCATCAAATTTATCGTTAAATACTTTACTCACTGTGCCACGACCCAAAAATTCGCCGAAGCTACCACCACTTAGTGATAATCTTGCCATTGGGCTATTTTGTGCAGTGGGCGTGGTAAAATCGACCGCACCACCTAAGGTACTCGCGCCATATTTAAGCGCGTTACCGCCGCGTGCCACGGTAGCGTATTGTGCAGCGAGTGGATCAATAATACGATTGTGATTATTACCGTCTGCCGCTGTAACAGGTAAACCATCTTGCAATAGTTTAATGCCGTTGCCATCAAAGTTGGTGGCATCTAAATTTGAACCACGACTAGAAAAAAATACTTCGTCATTACCACTTTGACTGGCAGCCCATACACCTGGTACATAACGGAAAAAATCAGCAATGCTGGAGACATTGCGATCTTGCAAATCTTCCAAATTGATTAAGGTCACACCACCTGCTGATTGATCAACCTCAACACGCGTTGCAGCAAGTTTTGGATCCGCTTTTTTCTGGTCTTTTTTGTCAGTAACTAGCATAGTCTCCAACTGTACTGTATTGGACGGACTCTTGGCTTCTTTGGGCGATTCTTTCGCCATAACAACAGTTGACGCGCTTACGGTGAACAAAGCAATCAATATGGCTTGACTTAAAGGTGAACGGCATGGAAATGAATGTGTCATGATAATGTCAACGTGAGTAAGGTCAGGTGGAAATGTCCCACAATAAAATGAGGACTCTTCATTAATAGGCGTTAGTCTACTCAATAAAATCAGCCTTGCCGCTGCGTTTTCGTATGCTATAAGTAGTATTTTCTATGGCAAACGTTATTATTGAGTGATATGCCGTACTTTTAGAATAAATGCGTGATATGCCATATCTTTATTTTTGACAGGTTGTAGGGCTAACAGGTCTTAGATATAAAGGCACAGTTCATGCTTTACATAAGCATTATCTGCATAGATTAAACAGGCGAACCCATTCATGAAATCATCAACACGCTGGCGAGTAAGTAATGACGACTTACCCATTCATTTCCAAACCCAAAAACATTGTTTACATCAAGCCTTACCCAAAGAGCTGGGCGTGGGTTACTCTGACGTATTTCAACTGGATAACGATTTAAGCTACATTGAAACACACTATACGCCCAGCAAAGATTTGGCTGTATTGAGTCAGATAGACTGCCACGAGCCACGCATGGTGGTGACACTGGGCTTAAAAGGGCAATCCTGTTTTACAGGGCATGACGGTGAAGAGCTGGTGTTTAATCAAGGCTACACCTCCATAGCTACCTTCAATGCCAGTATGGGTGAACGACAATATCAAGCCCATCAACCTGTTACTCAACTACGCCTATTGATCAGTAAAAAATGGTTAGACCGCTATTTTGGTGAGGCGCAAAGCGCGATGTTATTTAATAGCGAAGCCGTGCAGTTACTCAGATGTCAACCTATCTCGACACAAGGCATGATAGCGGCGCAACAATTATTAACCGCGAAAGTTGCCCCAGAAGTGAAACATGTTTTTATGCACGCACAAGCCATGTCGTTATTAGCCTCTGAATTAGGCTGCTTATATCAACCACCGCAAGAGCAAAAAAGAGTTACCGCAAGGGACAAAGCCATTGCTTTATTAGCACGCGACATACTTGAACAAGAACTTCAACAGCCGCCGTCGGTGGCTGAATTAGCCAAACGCGCAGGTACTAATCAATTCAAATTAAAAAAACTCTTCCAGCATTTTTTTAATAATACCCCTTACGGCGTATTGCTTGATATTCGCATGAATAAAGCCTATCAATTACTCAGCTCCACCCATTGCCAAGTCAGCGTCGCGGCGGATTTAGTCGGTTATAGTCATGCTAATAATTTTAGTGTGGCATTTAGCAACTATTTTGGTGTCACACCAAAAGTCATTGCTAAGCAATGAGTAAAATATTTATGCTAATGCATATAAAAAAGCCACATTGAATATTCCAATGTGGCTTTTTATTGACCAATATTAAGAGGATAATTTATAAGTTACCATCTCTAAATTACGACTACCAATCAACTTGAACGCGTGTTTCCAAGATGTCGAAGTCAGCGTTATTAAAGGCTCTGGTACGTGTATTCACTGGCGCATTTTGAGTATCAATATCCAGCGTTTTAACATAGTCCATCATCACGCGAATATGTGAGTTAGGATACCAGTTGATACCAAATTTGGCAGTTGACATACGACCACCATTGATTACACCACTGTTTAAGTTAATGTGATCATAACCACCTGCAAGTTCCCACGCACCCCAGCCACCTTTCATATCAAAGTTGTGAGCAGGTTTTAAACGATCCCACGCACCTGTTTTAGCTTTGTAAGCGCGTGATTCGCCTGTTAGGAAGTACGACCCATAGCCGTAGTAACCTTTCAGAGATTCGTCTTTATAACCTTTACCTGATACATCTACTTGAATGTATTCCGCTTGGGTTGAGAATGGTCCATAAACTAAGGCGGTTTCAGCACCAAAACGTGTCAAATGATCGGCGACTCGTGAAGCTTTGGTTGTATTAACACCCGAAGTCAAGTTACCCGTGTCTAATACAGTCGTACGATCTACGTTAGTATTGGGAGTAGCAGTAAATGAGATACCACCATTGTTAAACGTGCCATTCGCCTGATAATTGTTGTTGATATTCATATAAGAACCTGATGCACCAACGTGCCAAAATTTGGTCTTACTTTCCATCCAAGGTAGACCTGTCAAGCGAGCGTTGGCTTCCCAACTAGTATCACCACTACCGTTGTTACGGTTGGTACCACCATTAGGGTTAGTTGATGTATTGCCTGCACCATTATTACCAACAGGTTCGGTTTGTAACGACACGCCTGTTTGCCAGCGTTCAGCCGCGTAGTTAGCACCGATACCGACTTTGTAAGTATTGAGGTTATCAACGAAGGTATTGGTTATCATATTACGTTCGATGAACGTGGTGTAACGGTTGCTGGTTGCTTCTTCCATACTGAATGGTTCTTTAAACGCACCGACTTTAACCGAGAATGCTTTATCAAGATTCCATTTGATATAAGCATCAGTAATACCTGCCGCTACTGAACCATTGCCGCGTGTAAAATCGTATTCAAATTTATAATCCCAATCTTTGAAAAACTTACCTTCAACGCCTAAACGAGCGCGACGCAAAGTTGTACCATCGTCTAAATGGTTGCTCGTATTAGCACCTACCGCTGGAGCAACTTGTTGATTCATATTGACTTGCGAGTCAACCTGCATACGACCATTAACCGCCGCAGTGAAGTTGCCATCTTTAGATTTCATTTCAAATCCATTGTCAGTGAGTTCGACTGCTGGATGTTTTGTCGCTTCTTCAGCGTGTTCTTGAAGTGCTTTGATTTCGTTGGTTTTCATTTCCAAGTCTTGACGAATAGCAGCCACTTCAGAGGTATCTGCTACAGGAGTTTGAGCTACTTGTGGTTTATCACCCACTTTTTCAAACTCACCCATTAATACACGACCTTTACCTGGTTCTGCGTAAATTTGTTTGGTTTTGGTGTCAACATAAAGATTAATAGCAAACGCGCTGGACGATGCGCCTGCTGTTAATGCAACGGCGATTGCCATTGTCAATTTAGAAAATTTCATACCTTGCTCTCGGTTATTATTAAGAAAAACTTAAGGCAAGGATAAGGGCGGAAAATGACGACTTTATGACGAGAGTGTTACAGTTCTGTGACAATGCAACAAAATGATGATTAAACGCAACAAGGTTGATGTATAAAAATAGGCTTTTGTACGCTTATCTAGCGAATAAACAGTGTCCCCCCGAAAAACACAAAAAGCACGAAAAATTTTGTTACTGATTAAGTTTTTAAATTGAGATGAATGAACGCCAATCCTGAAAGGCTTGGTTTGCAAAGGTTACATTAATCACCGTTTTCGTGTCTTTCGTGCTTTTCGTGGATATTAACTATTAATCTAACGCTTTGTAAGGATTAGCCGTTTGTGCTGCCAATTCTCTTTTATAAAGGATGGACGAGTAAACAGACAAGGCAATCAATATCGCACCGACTAAACCTGTGATGACTTCAGGAATGTGATACATCATGCTAATCAACATGATAGCCGCCAACGTGCCAATGGCATAATGTGCGCCATGTTCTAAAAACACATATTCATCTAGCGTGCCTTGACGCACTAAGTACACGGTCAAACTCCGCACAAACATCGCACCAATCGCTAAACCAAGCATAATGATGACAACATCTTGGGTAATGGCAAATGCACCAATAACACCGTCAAATGAAAACGAGGCATCTAATACTTCAAGGTACAAAAAGCTCATCATGCTGCCTCTTTTTAATGCGTCCGCGACTTCTTCGCCTTCTTCTTCATCTTCAAACAACGCCGCCATACTGCCAACGACAACATATAACATCACACCACCAACACCCGCCATGAGTACATCTAAACGTATTGCTTCGGGTAGCCAGTGGTTAATGACTAATAATAAGCCTAATGACAAAATAACCTCGATAGATTCAAGTTTGCCAAAGTCAGATAATTTTTCTTCGATATAGCCTAGCCAATGTAATTCTTTTTCTTCGTTAAAAATAAACGAGAAAAACACCATTAACAAAAACATACCACCAAACGCAGCAATCTGAACGTGAGCAGATTCTAAATGTTCGGCATAAGTAGCAGGATTATGTAATGCCATATCCGCAACGCCAAAAAAGCCCATGCCTGTCGCCACAGAAACAATGGCAATTGGGAATATTAAACGCATACCAAATACGGCGACTAAAATACCGTAGGTAAGGAAGTATTGCTGCCAGCGTTCATCCATACGCTTTAGAATAGACGCGTTAACCACGGCGTTATCGAATGATAAACTCACCTCCAATACACCTAAAATAATAGCGATAAACGCGCCCACTATGCCACCCCAATAAAGCGCGGCAGCTAAACAAAAGCCTGTAACAATAAAAGAAAGTCGAAAATGCTGCATAAAAATACCTTCAAGGTTAATATTTTGGTTGCTCAACTATAAGTCGATTAATTTTAAAATCAACTTTTAATATGGCATCAAATAATAGCTAAAGCGGATAGCAATCACTAAATCACTACCTAGTCACTGACAATTACATCATTTCTAAGCTAGATAGAATCAGTTAGAGCCATTATACTTGCCTACTTTTTACAGATTATATATTGATGATTACACCGTAAATCATCAATAACAACAGGACATTGCTATTACAAACATGAAAATATCTTACCCGTTTCAACTGCTCATGTCTGGTTATTTACGGCTTGGTTCATTGCTTTTATGGACGGGGTTTCCTGCACTATAGATAATAAAACCTGCCGCTGATTTTGAATTATGGCTATAGAACTGAGAGCTGCCGAACGCATGGAAAAATTATCATTCTTAAGATACTCAGCATGAAAAATCGTACTATTCTTAATTCAACCTATTTATTCTCATCTCTTTAATTAGCATGACTTATAACAACGACTTTTTTAACCTCGCCAATCAACTGATTGCAGCAGGTAAACTTATTGATAGCAAAGGCTGGGTACCTGCTACCAGCGGCAATCTTTCCGCACGTTTGCCCGATGGTACGATTGCCATTACAGTATCAGGTAAGCACAAAGGTCATTTGCAGATTGACGATATTATGCTGATTGATGCCGATGCCAATGCCTTGGATAGTAAAAAACCCTCCGCAGAAACCTTGCTACATACCGCATTGTATAAACGCTTTCCTGATGTTCAGTGTGTGCTGCATCCGCATTCACTGAATGCCACGCTAATTTCAAAAATCTTTAAAGTCGCCGTCGTGCTAGAAAACTATGAATTACTCAAAGCCCTGTGCGGTATTAGTACCCATGAAAGCCGCGTTGTTGTACCTATTTTTGCCAATGACCAAAACATTGCTCGTTTATCCGAGCAAGTAGAACAACACTGGAATCAATGCGCACGCGGCTATGCCTATCTTATTGCTGGTCACGGGCTTTATACATGGGGGGCATCCGTCTCAGAAACACTACGTCATCTCGAAGTATTAGACTTTTTATTTGAATGTGAACTACGACTACATGGAGTCAAAAATTAATGAGTGTACTAACAATTTACCCAGAACACCAACCTGAACACGGTACACGCTATACCGACAGCAATGTTATTAAAAGCCATCTGCACAGTTTGGGTGTACAGTTTGAACATTGGAATGCAGATTATGAATTAGGATTGGATGCTGATCAAAATACCGTATTGATTGCCTACCGTGAACCCATTAACGCGTTAAAACAAAAACATTATTTTCAATCCATAGATGTCATTCGAGTTCATCCAGAGCAACCTGAAAAAGACATCATTAGAAAAAAATTTCTTTCTGAACACATACACGATGATTTTGAAATACGCTTTTTTATCGAAGGCTGCGGCTTATTCTATTTACATGTAGCCGATAAAATTTATGCCGTATTGTGTGAAAGAGGCGATTTAATTAGCGTCCCTGCTGGCACTAAACACTGGTTTGATATGGGCGAAAATCCCAGTTTTACCTGCATTCGTTTCTTTACTACCCCTTATGGCTGGGTTGCCAAGTTCACCGACAACCCGATTTCAGACTCTTTTCCGACTCTGGATCAATTTGTTGCTGAGTTATCATGATTAAAGCTATCGTCACTGATATTGAAGGCACAACATCTTCATTATCATTTGTTAAAGAAGTCTTATTTCCTTATGCCCGCGCTCATCTTGCTGATTTTGTGCGTCATCACGCGGACGAGTTAGCGGTAAAAGCCCTGCTAGAAGATGCGTGTCAAGTCGTGGGCGAAAAACTGACTACTGAGCAACTCATTACTCAGTTTATCGACTGGATAGACCAAGACAAAAAAGTGACTCCCTTAAAATCACTGCAAGGCTTAATTTGGCAAACTGGTTATCAGCAAGGTGATTTTAACGGGCATATCTACCGTGACGCGGCAGATAATTTAAAAAAATGGTATGCGCAAGGCTTAGCACTATACGTTTATTCATCAGGTTCAGTGTATGCGCAAAAACTACTGTTCGCCCACACAGAATTTGGTGATTTAACGCCGTTGTTTTCGGGTTATTTTGATACCCACATCGGCGGTAAACAACAAATTGAGTCGTATCAGCATATTGCTGAAACGATAGGCTTACCTGCCGAACAACTGTTATTTTTATCGGATATAAAAGAAGAATTGGATGCTGCCAAAGCCGCAGGTTTTGTCACCATACAACTGACTAGAGATGGTTCGTTTGATACGCAAACCAACCATTCGCAAGTCCGTAGTTTTGATGATATTAAGGTTTAAACCTAGGTTTTTATTTGTCCACGAAAGACACAAAAAGCACAAAAATAAATTAAGTTATCTCTAGTATACTTTTCGTGTCTTTCGTGTCTTTCGTGTCTTTCGTGTCTTTCGTGTCTTTCGTGTCTTTCGTGTCTTTCGTGTCTTTCGTGGACTATAACTATGCGTAACTTATCCGCACCAAACAACGCTCCGCATCAACCTCAGGCACTTTAATTGGTATCAACATCGTTTGCGTATTAATGTCTGCCAATTCCGCTTCAGGAATCTGTCCTTTCATCGCCAACAACACGCCGTTAGGACTAAGCAAATGCGCCGTCAGTTTCATAATATCAGGCAAGCTAGCAAAAGCGCGAGTGATGATAATATCAAACCCGTGTTCAGGCTGATAATCTTCTGCACGACTATGAATCACACTAACGTTTTTCAGTTTCAATTCCAAAATGACTTGCTGCACAAAGCGGGTTTTTTTCGCATTACTGTCTAGCAACACAAACTCCACCTCAGGCAGACAAATCGCTAACGGAATCCCTGGAAGCCCTGCGCCTGTGCCGATGTCTATCACGCGCTTACCTTCGATATGCGGCAAAATTGCCAAGCTATCGAGAATATGCAAACGCGCCATATCTTCATTATTACGCACAGCAGTAAGGTTATAGGCTTTATTCCATTTAGCAATCAGCTTAATAAAATCCAGCAGTTTTTCGATTTGTTCAGGGGTATGTGGCAGGTTTAAAGCGTCTAAACCAGAGACGAGAATATTACGACAGGCTTCCATTAGGCAGATTTCTTCTTTAAATAAACTAATAATAAGGAAATAGCGGCAGGTGTCATGCCCTGCATTCGTGAGGCTTGCCCTAAAGTTTCAGGGCGTTGGCGATTCAGTTTTTCGACCAGCTCATTCGATAAACCCGATACGTCGGCATAGACAAAATTATCGGGAAGTTTTAAATGGTCATATTTCAGAGCCTTATCAATTTCCGTTTGCTGTCTGGTCAGATAACCCGCGTATTTCGATTGAATCTCCACTTGTTCAGCAACCGCTTCATCAACTGTATCGCTGTCTTCCAAGAACGATAATAAATGTTGAATATCCACCTCAGGACGGCGTAACAACTCGGTTAAACTCGCTTCTTTCAACAGCGGCTTGCCCCAATAATGTTCCACCTGCTGAGCCTCATGACTGCCAGCGCGTATCCATTTTTTCTTCAAGCTGTCTTGTAATTCACTGATAGCGTTGCGTTTATTTTCAAAAGCTTGCCAACGTTCATCATCCACTAGCCCCAATTCACGCCCTTTTGCAGTCAACCGCAAATCGGCATTATCTTCGCGCAACAACAAGCGATATTCCGCACGACTAGTAAACATCCGATACGGCTCTTGCGTGCCGCGTGTAATCAAATCATCAATCATCACGCCCATATAGGCTTCATCGCGCGCAGGACACCAACTTTCTAAACCCTGCACCAAACGCGCCGCATTCAAACCCGCAATCAACCCTTGCGCCGCCGCCTCTTCATAACCTGTCGTGCCGTTGATTTGTCCCGCAAAAAACAAACCGTCCAAATGCTTGGTTTCCAGCGACATTTTTAAATCACGCGGATCAAAAAAATCGTATTCAATCGCATAACCCGGCCGCAAAATTTCCGCATTCTCAAAACCTTCCATCGAACGCACGAGGTTATACTGCACATCAAACGGCAAACTGGTGGAAATACCGTTCGGATAAATTTCGTGCGTGTTCAGCCCTTCGGGTTCGATAAAAATCTGATGCGAATCACGGTCGGCAAAACGCACAATTTTATCTTCAATCGACGGACAATAACGCGGGCCGATGCCTTCAATCACCCCGGAATACAGCGGCGACCGATCCAGACCTGCACGAATAATATCGTGCGTTCTTTCATTGGTGCGCGTGATATGGCAAGGAATCTGCCGTGGATGCTGAGCGCGATTGCCCATAAACGAAAACACAGGCACAGGCGTATCACCATGTTGTTCTGCCAAACGACTAAAATCAATCGTGCGTCCATCAATACGCGGCGGTGTGCCTGTTTTTAAACGGTCAATGCGAAACGGCAACTCACGCAAGCGTTCTGCCAAGGCGATTGAAGCTGCATCCCCTGCCCTACCACCGCTGTAATTTTCTAAACCAATATGAATCTTACCCGCTAAAAACGTCCCAGTCGTCAACACTACAGCCCGCGCCGAAAAATCCAAGCCCATAAGCGTTTTCACACCCACAACTTTCGTGCCTTCAACAATTAAATCGCTCACCGTTTGCTGAAACAGCGATAAATTCGGCTGATTTTCTAACGCCCAACGCACCGCTTGCTTATACAACTGCCTATCGGCTTGCGCGCGAGTAGCGCGTACCGCAGGACCTTTGCTAGCATTGAGCGTACGAAATTGAATACCGCCCACATCAATTGCCTTAGCCATGATGCCACCTAAAGCATCAATCTCTTTTACCAAATGTCCCTTGCCAATACCACCAATCGCAGGATTGCAACTCATCTGCCCCAAGGTGTCGATATTTTGCGTCAATAACAAGGTCTTCGCTCCACACCGCGCCGCCGCTAACGCGGCTTCCGTCCCTGCATGACCGCCACCGATGACGATTACATCAAAATCTTTTTTAAATTTCACAAGTTTTTCTACTCTAAGCCAGTGCTATAATTACCACGTTTTTAAACTTTCACTATTATAAGAGTTAAACCATGAAAAAACGTAAAAATCCGCAGTTACCCGAACAGGTAACATTACAAAATCCCGTCGCCAAATACGCACGCCAGTTTAATAAAGCGGCTGTCTTTGCTGATAAAAACCAATACCGCCGCAACGCAAAACATCGGAAACAGGGGGTTCCTTTAAATACTTTCTTGAGAATATTTAAAGAAACTTTTTATTTTTACACAGCATTTGTTTTACATTCTCATCAAATTTAATTCCAGACCTTTTAGGTTTTAAAAACCTGAATCCCTCTTTATTTGTCCTCGTGGCGCAACTGGATAGCGCAGCCCCCTCCTAAGGGGCAGGTTGTAGGTTCGATTCCTATCGGGGACACCATTAAAATCAATGTGTTATGTTGTTTTTCAATGTCGCATTTTTCAAAATGTCGCAAAAATAGCGCACTTCAAAATAAAACACTACAATAAATCATAACAAACAGCGCAATGATTGCCCCTGTTTTGCTTAACCTGCTACGCCTATCATCACTAATGATTTTGTAAACACGCACTGTTGATATTCCACCCTCTACTGCTTTAATGTCTTAAATTTGATTAATCGGCTATCACTTGGTTTTTCAAGAACACCTCAAACCAGCGTAGAAAATCATCAATCGACACATCAACCAACATGGTTAAGTTATCAATGTCCTTTGCCATCCTAACGCGCCACGGTTTGCGTGATTGTCGATAGATTAAAACAGGTTCGCGGTTGCCCGCTTGGCTTAGTGTCTGTTGCCACCACGCGCTTAAATTTAGCGTTTCGCAACGTTTAACCTCAATGGCTAGGGTTTCTATGCCTACGATGTCAAAGCCGCCCTTATCGCTTTGTAGGGTGTTTCTTTGCAATTGTGGCGCGTATTGCCTAGTGCCATCATAAACACGGTCGATTATCGGCTGTAGCAGTTTGATAACTTCACGTTCGCCTGTCTGTCCTTTGGTTCTTACGTTGATTTTTGGCATGGTTCTTTATCCTGTTTTATCGGTTTACTGCTTGCTTGTGCCATCACTTCAAGATAACGCGCTAGGGCTTCCTGTTGTGCCTTGGTGGGCGGTGGTTGTCGTCTTTTACTCATTAATGCCTATCTGTTATCTAACCTTGTCAAACAACCAATTCAGCACATACAGCACGACTGCGATTAAAAGTATGATGTCGGGTAGTCCTAGATATTTAAAAATGTCCATAGTGTTTCCTTTGGTTAGTCATTTTTCCCCCTTGCGTTTTTTAATGTCATAGACAGTTAAGCCATTCGATACTGTGACACTTAAACCGTGCTTGGTTTCACCTGTCGTTTTGTCTGTCCACTCGCTAGGCTTCAGTGATCCTGCTACCGTCAAAGCGTCCCCTTTTTTCAGTCGGGCGATTTTTTCAGCCACGTCATTAAAGGCAATTCCAGTTATCACCATCGGGGCAGGTTCTCCCGTGTGTACTGATAACAGAAAGTTGCAATAAGCGTTATTGTTCGCGCTGTTTTTAAGTTCGGTATCGCGTAGTAATTTACCGCTGATTAGTGC
>JGI20213J14113_1000045_pt1 | contig 23128 bp, 19 predicted proteins | sample WetSurMetagenome_3_FD_14113 | JGI IMG/M metagenome (IMG submission 14113) | reverse complement strand
GTTATGATTTCATTTCCAAGGATGTCAAATACCTTTATTTGTACATCACTTGAGTGTGGAATAGAATATTTAATTTTAGTTGTCGGGTTAAACGGATTCGGATAATTCTGTGAAAGCGTAAATTCATTAACCAGTTTTTCATCGTCCTGATCCAGAATTATTCCGCTTCCAAATTCATATACTCTAAAATCCCACGGTAGTAAGGTCATCTCTGTATTTTCAGAAAAATAAACAGAGTCATTCGTGAATGCATCTCTATAACTGCCGATATACAAATTACCCTGAAGAGTAAATGATATTTCCTGATCAGTCACATTAAAAATCTCAAATACTCTGTAATTATCTTTCTCTCTAATAAATGAAAAAATAGCAGGATTATTTGTTGTCAATACGCGTTGTAATTGTCCACCGGTCTCGCCATTCCAAAGAGCTTTATTCGCTTTTTTAAGATTGAATAAAGTTGAATAGATATCTGCAAAAGGATGAGGCTGCCAGATAATTTCATCTTTATCAAAAAATAATAAACGCTGATTTAAACCGGCTTCTTCTCCGCTGTATATTAAAGGCATACTTCTGAAAGTGGAAGTCAAAACAATGAAAGCTTCTGCTGCATTTCCAAATTGTTCGAAGACTGTACCGTACCAGGAATTTTCATCATGATTTGAAGTGAAATACAATCTGTAATGAGATAGGGGAAAGGATGCATTTTCATTATTTATGTAGCCGTTTAAATGATTCGCATTATTCGTTCCGGCAACAATATTATTTAAGAGTCCACTTCCAAAACCATGATATCCCCAGCCATAAGTCATGTCAAAACCAGCAGAATGATATTCTGTCCCGTCATCTTCTGCAAGCATAAGAATTTGAGGTTTTAAACTTTTTAGTTCTGTTATGGCTTCGGTCCAGAAATCAATAGGCATGAAACTAACAGCGTCACATCTGAATCCATCTATTCCGGTTTCGTTAATCCAGAATTTCATTACGTCTATCATATAATTTCTTAATCCTTGCTGTGAATAGTCTAATTGAATTACATCTGTCCAATCAGTCCCGGGTGGCGGTACAAAATTACCTTGTCCATCTGTTATATACCATTCAGGGTGAGTAATAGTTAATTCATTATCCCACGATGTATGGTTGCCAACCCAGTCCATTAACACATACATACCTCTTGAATGAATGGAATCAACCAATGATTTGAATTCCTCGAAAGTTCCGAATTCAGAATTAACTCCATAAAAATCTTTGACAGAATAATAGCTGCCAAGTGTACCAAGACGATTGACAACACCAATAGGATGAATAGGCATAAACCAAAGGATGCCAACTCCAAGCGATTGCAGTCGATCAAGGTGTGTTTCAAACTCTGCAAAGGTTCCTGAATTAGTATACTGCCTGACATTTACTTCATATATACAAAGATTGTAGCTCCAGTCCCGATGTGATTGACTGAATACAATTACCGGTACCAGTACTATAAAAAAACTATGTTTGATACATCTAAATATTTTCATGCGTTTCTAGTTATCATTTTGCTATCTAAATTAATATACAATACCATTTTCAGAAACACTCACAACCTATCTTAATAAAATCATCTTTTTCGCCGTCGTTAAATCTTCTGCTCTAAGGATATAAAAATAAATTCCACTAGATAGATATTCAGCTTCAAATTCACTTTCATAACTACCTGCCATTCTGAACGCATCAACTAGTATCGCAACTTCGTTTCCAAGTATATCAAATATTTTCAAAGTTACATAACTTTCAGTAGGAATTTTATACTTTATAACCGTATTGGAATTAAATGGATTCGGATAGTTTTGAGATAAGCTGAAGGAATAAAAATCTCCATCTTGATTTTGAATGCTTGTGGTAGTTGAATCAAAAACTGAAATAGAACTTAAAAGTTCTCCTGAAAAATTAAACAATGTTACATTTTCCCAGGGAGAACCTAACGAAGGAACAGATATCCATTCCGGTGCCCAGTAAAACAATCCTAATCCCTTGTTATCAGGAATAGTCATAACAACATTAAACAAATCATTAAGAAAATTCGTCTGTCCTTCTACGGTAGCGGGATATCCAGGAAGAAGCTGACCTGGTTCCCCAACTATATTTTGAGTATTATCATACCAATCAAGGGTCCAGGGATAAGCCGTTTCAACAATAATAATTTCTTTATCATATCGCTGTGCAAGATCATTGACGTTCAACCCTAATTCACTTAAAGTCCCTTGCCACCAGGGATAGTATGATAAACCAATAATATCAAAATCAACATTCTGTGCTAACAAGTGATCAAAAAACCATTGACTTCCTGAATAATCTCCACCACGGTCAATATGGATCATGATTTTAATAGAATCACCTTGAGTTAAACTTTCGTTCACACCTCTGATTGCTTCATTAATTAATTCACCAAGTTGACCCCATTGCTGAGGAGTATTAAATTGATCACAGATTCGTCCATCGTTCCAAAGCATCCCACAAGTAATTTCATTACCTAATTGAACTATATCAGGAAGTGTATTCTGATCACTAAGGGCAGAAATAACATTGTAAGTATATAAATAAACACTGTCTTTTAATTCCTGGAAAGATAAGTTTTGCCAGGCAGTAGGTTTTATTTGATGAGCCGGATCTGCCCAAGTATCTGAATAATGAATATCAAGTAAAAGCTTTAATCCTAAACTTTTTATTCTACTTGCCATTGAAAGTGTTTTTGTGAGATCACAATATTCTGAACTAGGAGTGTGCCAGATTCTCAAACGGATGTAATTTATTCCGTGATCCTTGAAAATTTCTAATGCATCTTTCGGATTGCCGTTCTCCTTAAAGACCCCTCCATTATCTTCAATCTCAAGGAGAGTAGATACATCAACACCTTTTATAAGTTCTGTTTCCGTTTGATAATCCTGTGCAAGAAGTTGCGAAGTTAGAATAATAAAGATGAAAACATATCTGGCAATTTTCGAACTATTTAAGGCAATGAAGATCATTTTCTCAAAGTTCAGTCTTTTCGGTGGGAATTAAAAGTTAAATAGTGATTTTTGTGTTAATAATAATGTCGTTGCATATCCAATCTGAATCTTCAGGTTAATATTCAGTTCAAACCACACAAACCAGTCGAACAACCAGATATAGGGTTTTGACATTGGCCAGAACTGCATTCACTGGAGGTGTGGGAATCAGAGCTAACATTTGAGCTGAAGGTTGAAAACAATTTCTTGATTTGAATTGAGTTGCAGCTCGGACATGTCACTTCTTTAGTTTGTCTCGCCGACTTATGAAGTACTTCAAATTTTGTTTTACAATTAGAACACTTGTATTCGTATAAAGGCATTTTAGTTGCTTTCTATGTTAATATTACTCTTCCAACCCAAGCATTTTCATTAATCGACCATGTGCTTCTTGAGGAACTTCAACATTATATTTTCGATAACATTCTATTGTTATTTCAACGGATTTAAAATACTCTGTGCAATGTGGACAGGATTCAAGATGACTCCTAATCTCCAGACATTTCTCATCATTAAGCTGCTCACCTAAGCTTTCGCAAACATGCTTCATCACTTCCTTACATGTTATTTTTTCTTTTTTCATCTGCTGAATGCCTCATTGATTTCTTTTCTTAAAAACGCTCTTGCACGATGAAGTCTGGATTTAACAGCAGGAATCGAAAGTTCAGTAACCTGTGCTGTCTCCTCAGTTGAAAGTCCTTCAACATCACGAAGCAAGAAAACCATTCTGTAATCAGGAGAAAGGTTTTGTATGGCGCTATCAAGTATTTTTTTTAATTCTTCATTCTCAGTATCTCTGTACGGAATTGAACTCCAATCAGCTGCATATTTTTCTTCAAAGAGGTTTTCGTCATCATCGAATGAAACAAACGATCGGCTTTTAGCTTTACGAGCCATCATAAGACAATGATTCGCTACTATCCTGTAAAGCCAGGTAGATAATTTTGAATTGTGATCAAACTGATGTAAAGATTTAACCATGCTATAGAATGTTTCCTGCATTATGTGTTCAGCATAATTTTTATCCCGGCAGATCTTAAAGGCAAAATTGTAAATCGTTTGCTCATACTTCTTTACTAACTCTGCCAGAGCTTGCTTATCACCGGATTGTGCTTTTTCAATTAGCTGTTTTTCTTCCATCAGTAAGATGATTTACTGTAAATTAGGATTCAAAACTAATGATTTTATGGTTATGTTACTCATACATAAGCTATAGCACAAAGTTTAATTTTGCACTTTTATTATCTGATAACTAATTTTAACAATGGTTAATATTTCGATATTGGTTAATTGATCCATGCCCATTTATAAAACGATACAGGATATCAAGAACAATAAATTATTTACTGGTATTAAAGACTCTGTCCTAACTTCATTTTTCGACCAAAAAGAAATTAAGGAAGCAAGAGAAGGAGAAATAATTTATAAGACCGGGGATCAGAGTAATGCGATATACCTGATTATTAAGGGAGATATCAGAGTAAAATTTTCTGCAAATAATTATGTCAGCAATAGAATATTTAATGATTTCTTTGGTGAAAAAGAGCTTATTGATGATACAAGAAGAATCTCCTCTGCCGTTGCATTCAGCAAGCTGGTTTATTACCGGTTGGATAAGGCTGTTTATAAAAACATCGTCGCTAAAAATCCCGTTATTGGTAATAACCTGAAAAAATATGGCGAACTGAAACTACCTGATGTAAATGTGGATATCGAGAGAAAATTTGATATCGTTGACAGAAAAAAACCGATTAGTTTCAAGGCCTTTTCAAGCGCAGGAAACTCACTTAAAGATGAAGAACCAGTTGAAATTACTTCACCGGCCGTAGTAACTCAGCAGATCATTCCTGATCTTGGATCTCTTGAGGATGTATTGCCTGAAGAAGAGATTGTGACGTCGAAAAAAGATCAAAAAAATAATCATAAGCAATTGCAAGTTGAACTTCTTGATGATCCTTCTGATTTTAAGAACTGGCAATTTGAAGAATCCAATTCTCCAACAACAGCAAATGCTATTGAGCCAATCAAGAAAAGTAAAAAATCTGAAGAAGCAGTTGTTGATACTTCAACTGAAAAAAGCAAATTAACATTACCAGTTGAATCTGGAATTAATAGAGAAGTTGTAAGAAGGATTTTCGCCGGTATTGACAGGATTTACAGCAGCATAAGTATTAGTGAGCTGGTAATAAATGCAAAACGTGCTGTAAAAGATCTGATTAATGCCGAGGGTGTGGATATTGTTTTGATCGATGAAAAATTATCTTCAATACAGAGAATAATTGCAGAAGCAGACAAGATTAAACAAGAACAATATCCTCTCTCTGAAGGATTGACCGGAAGTTGCGCACTGCAAAAAAAGATACTGAACTTTGAAAGACCAACTGAAGATAGCCGGTTCAATGTTAAAATAGACCAGCCCGGTTCTGCAAGATTAAAACGCATTGTTTATTTCCCTGTTGTAAGTGACAACGGTGAAACAATAGCCGTGATCCAATTTGCAAGGGAAAATAGAAAATTTACAGAGGATGATATCTCAAACCTTGCTATGATGAGTAAACAGATAGAAACAGCAATCGAGAGAACTAAATTATTAGAAGTACTGATTAAAGAAGAAAAACAAAATTCAGGAGATAGGCTTCGTGAGTTGATTACAAATGAAATTAAAGTTCCTCTTACTATCATTAATAATTATACTGAAATCCTAAGTGAAAAAAATCTTCCTTCAGAAGCAGATGATATAATCCGGATGCTTCAGAAGCAGGCTCATTCAGTCGAAGATATTTCAGAAGCACTTTTTATCTCATTGATTGGTGAACTGCGCTTAAGTGGCAGTAATATTCACTTTAATGAGTTAATTGATGATATACTTGAGCTGCTATCCGAGTACTGTGAAGCCAGAGACGTAAAGCTCTTTAAAAAAATTGGAGAAAGTGCTTTGGTAAACATAGACAGAGGGAAATTCTATACTGCCATTTTTCAGCTCATCAAGGCAAGCTGTGATGATTGTCGAAAAGGCGGTAAAATATATTTCGGCACTGATTTTAAAGATGGATCAATTACAATTTCTATACAGAACGAGGGTAAAGGAGCATTAACAGAACCTCAAGGTGATATACAGGAGTATTTTTATTCCAAGAAAACTTTTACAGATGATGAAATGAAATTGCTTCTCGCAAAAAAATTAATCCATCTTCATTCGGGACAAATTAATCTTGAGAGCATAAAAGGTAACGGTTCTACTTTCCGAATTACACTACCTGTAATTCAAATTGAAAATAAGTAAAGTTGAGTTTCAATTTTTCACAAGGTTTTCATTCGAATGCCTTATAACCTACTCACCATCCTTGGACCCACTGCATCAGGTAAAACAAGCATTGCTGCACGACTTGCAAAGGATCTGAATGGTGAAATAATTTCTGCTGATTCAAGACAAGTTTACAGAGGAATGGATATTGGAACTGGCAAGGACTTAATTGAATTCCAAAAAAATAATGTTATATATCACTTAATTGATATCATAGAACCATCCGAAGAATATAATCTATTCCGTTTCACAAAAGATTTTGAATCTGAATTTGAAGCAATAAACAGCAAGCACAAATTACCTATACTGGTTGGAGGGACCGGATTGTATATTAGTGCAATTCTCCAATCTTACAATCTGCCTACAATTGTTAATGAAGCTGAATCAGATGATTTAAATGAATTATCTATCTCTCAACTCAGAGAGATATTAATAAAGATAAAGCCAAAACTTCATAATTTAACCGACATGAAGAGTAAGGATCGTCTCATAAAAGCAATATTGATTGAAAAGACCAGAAAAAATAATTGTGTAACATTTTCAAAACTGCAATCGTTGAATATTGGAATTGATTCAGATCGTAAAGAAACGAAAAGAAGAATTACAGAGAGATTGAAACAGAGACTATCAGCAGGAATGATTGATGAAGTAGAGGCGTTGCTGCGAAAAGGAATTTCATTTGAAAAACTCAATTACTTCGGATTGGAATATAAATTTGTTTCTCAATATGTTAATGGCAAATTAAACTTTAATGATATGTTTCAAAAATTGAATAGCTCGATTCATAATTTTGCAAAGAGACAGATGACGTGGTTCAGAAAAATGGAAAAAGAAGGTGTAAAGATAAATTGGTTTCCTCCAGATTATCCCGTAATAAAAGACTTTATAAATTCACAAATAAATAATGCAAAAAGCGTATCCTGAAAAGATTGTCTATTACCTTGATAAAAAATCTTTAAAACGTTGGAATCTCGAATGGACTGAATTTCCAGGTGTACAAGCTGCGATTGTTATTCCTGCTATTTGTGAGTTTGAGAATATTAAAAGAGTTTTACTTTCACTCGCGCAGAATAAAAAATCCTGTTTACAGAAGTCACTCATAATTTTTGTTATAAATAATTCTGTCTCTTCGCAACCTAGAGTAAAGGATGATAATAAAAAAAGCATAGTATTTCTGAGAGAGTTAATAAACAGAAAATCGTCAGATGATATCGCCGGAGTAATTCTCAATTCAGGTATGAATATTGGATTGATTGATGCTGCAACTGCAGGAAATGAATTTGATTATGATGAAGGAGGAGTTGGTCTGGCAAGAAAGGTGGGGATGGATGTGGCTTTACAGATTTTTAACTATTCATCTCGCGAGAAAAAAATAATAATATCTTTAGATGCTGATTGTGTTGTTGAGAAAAATTATCTTGCTGAAATAATTGGCTCCTTCACAAGTAATAAGTTATCTGCAGCCTTAGTTGACTTCGATCATAACATTTCAGAAGAAGGAATGAATAAGCTAGGAATTATTTTATATGAAATATTTTTAAGACATTATGTTGTCGGACTTTTATTTGCAAAATCACCTTATGGATTTCATACTATTGGTTCAACTATAGTTTGTGATCACGAAGCATACATTAAAGTTGGTGGGATGAATACAAAAAAGGCTGCAGAAGATTTTTATTTTCTTCAGAAGTTAGCAAAGCATTATGATATAAAAAGGATTACTTCAACAAAAGTTAGACCTTCATCTAGGGAATCGTGGCGAGTGCCATTCGGTACTGGAAGAAGTATTACTGATTTTATTATAAATAAAAAAAATATCTTGCTCTACGATGCTGATGTGTATGTAATTCTAAAAACCTGGTTGGAATTATTACATTCTGATTTATCACTAAACTCTGGATTGATCTTTAAGGAAGCAAAAAATATTCATCCGGAACTTTTCAACTATCTTGAAAACCGCGGATTCAGAATGGATTGGGAAAAAATTCTGGGAAACAGCAAATCAGTTAAACAGATTGAATACCAGAGAAAAAATTGGTTTGATGCTTTTGAAACACTCAAGTTAATACATCATTTGAGAGATACTTCATTTCCGATGATGAACATAGAATCAGGCATTGAAAAGTTATTTCAAGTTGTTATGCATTCGGTTAAATTTGAAACACCAGGTGATAAGAATAATCTTGAAGATTTGTACACGGGTTATTTATCTGAATTAAAAATACTTGAAAATAATCTTCATAAACAATATTGCAAATGATTATAAAAACAGATCAGAACGAGATTCAGGATTATCTTAAAGACGCTTCCAATACGATGGGATATTGCGACAGAGTTGTTTATCCGGAAAGTACCGACGACGTTGTTTCAATTCTAATTAAGGCAAATGCGGAGAAAAATATGGTTACTGTTTGTGGGAACAGAACAGGATTGTCTGGTGGAAGCGTACCAACTGGTGGAATTGTACTTTCAACCGAAAAGATGAATAGAATTTTAGAAATCAATGAAGAAGAGAAATATGCAATAGTTGAACCTGGTGTTCTCCTATCAGAATTTCTGAAAGAACTTAAGACAAAAAAACTTTATTATCCTCCTGATCCAACCGAACTCAATTGTTTTTTGGGCGGAACGGTTGCGACCAATGCGTCCGGTTCTAAAACATTTAAATACGGTTCAACAAGAGATTTTGTTTTAGGAATGGAAATAGTTTTACCGACTGGTGAATTGCTTAACTTGGAAATAGGTCAAACCTCTGCACAAAAATTTGAATTATCTATTTTAACTGCTAATAGGGAAAAAATTGATTTGAAAATTCCATCCTTAAAATCTCTGCCTACAAAAAATACTGCCGGTTATTTTTGCCAGGAAGGTATGGATGCAATTGATTTGTTCATCGGCTCAGAAGGAACTCTTGGAATATTCACAAAACTAAAATTAAAACTTCTAACTGCTCCTCAATTGGTTCTATCTGCAGTAATATTTTTCAACTCTGAAGATGATGGATTGAATTTCATTGAATCTGCAAGAAATGAGTCTTACAATTCAAGAAAAAACAAAAGGCAATATGCCATTGATGCACTTGCATTAGAATATTTTGATAAGTATGCGCTTAATTTTTTAAGAGACGACTTTCCTAATATTCCAAAGGATGCAAATTCTGCAGTTTGGTTTGAGCAGGAAGTGGATGAAGCATCAAGCAATCAGATCACTGACTTGTGGATTAGCTTGATCGAAAAACATCATGGAGATCTTAGTAATTCCTGGATTGCAATGAATGAGAAGGATAAAATGAAATTCGTAGAATTCCGACATAGGATTTCAACAAAGGTCAATGAATTTATTTCATCACATAATTTCAGAAAGCTGGGAACTGATTTTGCTGTGCCGGATAAAGAGTTGAAGAAATTTTATTATAAACTAAAAAATGATGTTCGCGAAGTAGGATTAGATTACGTTATCTACGGTCATTTTGGTAACTCACATATTCATTTAAATATGCTGCCGAAAAATTCCGAAGAATTTGAAACCGCTAAAAAGCTTTATGACAAAATGTGCTTATCTGCAATCAATTCAGGCGGAACATTTGCAGCAGAACACGGTGTTGGAAAGAATAAAAAGTTACTGCTTTATGAAATGTACGACGAGATAGTAATGAGTGATATGTGGAAAATAAAGCAAACTCTGGATCCGAATCTGGTTTTAGGCAACGGAAATATTTTCAACACTTAAAAATAATTACTTTGCCAGGGCTGTGTTAATTCTTTCAAGAAGAGAATTTTTCGTGAACGGCTTAGATATGTAATGCGTACAACCACTTTTAAGTATTCTATTTTCATCTTCTCTGAAAGCATGCGCAGTCACGGCCAAAATAGGAACATCTTTATAATTATTTATTTTCTTAATCTCTCTGGCCATTTCCATTCCATCGAGGCCTTTACAAAGACTAATATCCAATAAAATAATCGCATAGCTATTCCTACGCATTTTTTTGAATGCTTCCGAAGAGTCAGTAGCAGTATCAACTAAAAAATAGTCCTTTAAAAACATACTGACTATTTCACGACTGATACTATCGTCTTCAATGTATAGTAATGACGATAAAACCTCAGTTTTTTTTTGCATCACGTTCTCCTTAAACTAACAAGTTAACTATTTATGTTAATCGCGCTTAAAAAAATCCGTCCCCTCTTTTGTATCTTTAAGAATAATACCAAACCCCTCTAATTTTTTTCTGATATCATCAGCAAGTTGAAAGTTTTTTTCAGTTTTAGCTTTCTGCCGGATATCAACTAATATTTTTATAAGTTCATTCTCCAGGAATGAATCCTGTCTCACCTGTTTTTGCTCAAAGGAAATTATTCCTAGTACATTTTCTGCAGTTCTGGTCAGAAAATCTTTAACTGTAATATAAAAATTTATATTGAGATTTTCCTGCTCCGCTATTGTTCTGTTAACTTCCTTCACAAAATCAAAGATTACTGCAATGGCTTGAGGTGTGTTAAAATCATCATCAAATGCTTCTGAGAAGCGTTTTTCAAAACTCTGAAAATCAAACTTTGGATTTATTCCATCAGATTTGTTTTTGCTTAACGCTGATTCAATAGTTGATTTAATATTCTTAAACTTTTCCAATCCCTTCTCTGCAGATTCTAAAAGTTCATCAGTAAAATCCAATGGACCTCTGTAATGAGCTTGGGCAAAAAACATTCGTATAGCTTCGACGGAGTATTTTGCAAGCACTTCTCTTGCAGTGAAAAAGTTACCAAGTGATTTGGACATTTTTTCTTTGTTGATATTAAGAAACCCAAAATGAAGCCAGTACTTAACAAAAGGCTTTTTAGTTGCAGCCTCGCTCTGGGCGATTTCATTTTCGTGATGTGGAAAAATCAGGTCATTTCCACCAGCGTGAATATCAAATGTTTCTCCAAGATGTTTGCAGCTCATTGCTGAACACTCAATATGCCAGCCGGGACGACCATTTCCCCATTCACTTTGCCAGAATGGTTCTCCGGGTTTTGATTTTTTCCAAAGTGCAAAATCAAGTGGGCTTTGTTTTTCTTCCATAACCTCAACTCTTGCACCTGACTCAAGCTCATCAATTTTTTTTCCACTCAACCTGCCATAAGATTTAAATGCAGAAACATTATAAAAAACATTTCCATCAACATTATAAGCTGCACCAGTATCAATCAGTGTTTTTATCATTCCAAGAATTTCATCCATATGCTCAGTTGCTTTTGGATAAAGAGTTGCCAGCTTAATTCCTAATCGTTTAATGTCATTAAAAAAAGCTTCTGAATATTTTCCAGCCACATCGCTTGCAGGAATTTTATCTTCAATAGATTTCTTAATAATCTTATCATCAATATCTGTCAGGTTCATAACAAACTTTACATTGTACCCTTTATACTCAAGATACCTTCTAATAATATCAGCCATTATGAATGTCCGTGCATTACCAATGTGAAAATAATCGTAAACGGTTGGTCCGCATATGTACATACCAACATTTGGCGGATTGAGTGGAACAAATTTCTCAACTTGCTTTGTGAGCGTGTTGTATAATTTCAGCATATGACTCTGTTCATAAAGAATTAAATATAATTGGAAATATAACCAATTGAGCAATGATTTTTAACCTGTGCTTACTCTTAGCCTCTCAATCAATAATTTCATATCCTCCGGTAATTCAGAATCAAAAAACATTTTCTTTTTTTCTATCGGATGATAGAATCCAACAGTTTTTGCGTGCAATGCTTGTCTTGGCATAATCTCCAACAGATTCTGAACTCTTGCTTTTATCTTAGGTTGTTCGGAACTGTAAACGACCTGTCGTCCTCCATAAGTAGGATCTCCAAATACCGGTTTGCCTATTCCTGACAAATGAACTCTAATTTGGTGAGTTCTGCCTGTTTTTAAATTTATTCTAAGGTAAGAAGTAAATTCAAACTCTTCGAGAACTTCATATAAAGTCAGGGCTGTTCTTCCCTCATTCTCGCTGATCGAGAATTTTTTTCTGTCTTTTTTACTTCGGACAATATTAAAATTTATCTCGCCTTTCTTCTCTTTAAATTTTCCCCAGCAAATAGCATGATATTCGCGATCAACAGTCCGCTTGCTGAACTGTTCCGCAATCTTTGCGTGAGTAAAATCATCCTTGGCAACAACCAGAAGTCCGCTCGTATCTTTATCCAGCCTATGAATAATTCCCGGTCTCCCTGGTTCATTTAGTCCACTTAATTTTTTTGTGTGATGAAGAAGAGCGTTTACAAGAGTGCCTGTGTAATTAGCATAAGCAGGATGAGCAACCATTCCGGCAGGTTTGTTTATTATTATTAGGTAGTCATCTTCATAAATAATATCGAGAGGAATATCTTCGGGTTCTGTATCTTCAGGTCGTGGTGATATTGGATGAGTAGCTTCAATAACATCGGAAGGTTTGACCTGGTAATTAGCTTTAACTACAGATCCATTAACTGTAACTAGATTTGCATCAATTAGTTTTTGGACTTTGGAACGCGTTGCATTTTCAATGGCATGAGTTAGAAAGAGATCTAACCGTTCTTTCTTTTTTCCCTCCGGAACCTCAAATCGATATCTCTTTTCCTTTATCAGTTTCACCATCGCTAAATCCATTATTTACATTTTTTGAAGCCGGTTCATTTATATTTTCAGGTAAATCATTTACTGAATTTAATTTTTCCGCAGACTTATCTTCATTGGTTTCTTCAGAAACTTCCCTGCTCTTCTTATCTTCTGCTTCATGATGCTTATAGAAAAATAAAAGAATTAAAACTCCAACTGAAACAGCAGCGTCAGCGATGTTGAAGATAGGCCATCTATCATAACTTCTTCCAAAAATAGAAAAGTTGAAGAAATCAAAATCGAAGAAATCAACTACCTTTCCATAAAACATTGGGGAATAATCATAAATCAAACCGTAAAACATTCTATCTATAACGTTTCCAACAGCACCGCCAAGTATTAATGCGATTGCAATTTTAAGGCTAAGTGATTTATTACGAATAGAATAAAAGTATATTAGTAAACCGATACTTGCTACAAGTGAAAAAACTGATATGAAAAGTTTAAAGTCTGAACCAGGATCAAATCCGAAAGCCATTCCAGGATTCTCAGTAAAGGTTATTCTGAAGAAATCACCAATCACCGGAATAGATTCACCTAAATACATACCGTCAAATTTTAAATTTAACGCTGAAACAGCGATCCCTTTTATATAAAACTTTGAGATCTGATCGGTTATTATAACTGCAAGAGTTAAAAATAATATTCTCAAGTAATATCCTCTCTGTCTTCAACCAGTTGTGGTACCAAGCTTTTTTCTGTTCTCTTGTTCTTCATCCTCAGTATCAGGAAAATCAATATAAAAACACCTGAAAGAATACTTATATCTGCAAAGTTAAATACATAGTTACCGTGAATGTCATCAAAAATAAAAAATCTGAAAAATTTAATATCAAGAAAATCAACAACATTGCCCTGAAACAACGGAGCATAATTATAAAAGTAACCGTAGAAAATTCTGTCAAATAAGTTTCCCGCAGCACCACCAAGAATAAGCGCAACTGCTATTCTTACTCTTCTATCTGCATTCTTTGCAAAAAGCAAATAAACAAAAATTCCGATACAAGTTAATATCGTAATAACTAATATCAGATCTCTTAAAGATTCGCCTGGATCGATTCCAAAAGCAATACCGGGATTTTCAACCAGAGTTATGTGCAAGACATCTTTTATTAATGGTTTACTCTCGCCCAAGTATAATCCACTATAATTTATATCAAACCAGGATAAGTTGAATCCTCTGGCTAATACTTTGCTTATCTGATCTATCAGAAAAAGAATTAAAGAAAGAAAAAGAATTTTCAATATTGCTCTGTACTTTATTGCTTACCAAAGAGAATTTACTTTTTTTCCTGTCTTTGCTTAATAGGTAGACAATGCTGGCTATGAGGTACAGCCTCAAGTCTTTCTTTTGGAATTAATGGACAAGTCTCACAAAGATGCTGAGGCTCATCAATACATTCAACACAAATTCCGTAAGTGCCCGCTTCAATTCTCTTCAAAGCATCTTCAAGATAACCAAGAAATTTATTTTCTCTTTGTGCATAAAGAAATGTTTTCTCTCTTTCCATTGCATCTGTTCCCTGTTCTGCCATATGCAGTGAGTACGGTGAATTTTCATTAATATATTCACCAGTTGTTGGATCAAGCATCTGCTCTTTTAGATTCTGAAGCTGTTCAATAATTTCATCTCTTTTGTCAAGTATAATCTGCTTGAAATGTTCGAGATCTTTTTTGCTGTAACCTTTTATTTTATGTATTGCTTTATTTCTTGATTCAACCAGCTCTTCAAACTTCACAGTAACTGCCGCTTTACCAGCTTTAGCTTTTTTTGCTGAAAAAGCTTTTACAGCTTTCCTTAGAGGTTTGACTTCTTTCTTAGTAATAGCACTCTTAGCCGATGTCTTTTTTACGGCAACAATTTTCTTTACAGGTTTTTTAGCAACTGTTTTCTTTGCTGCTTTTTTTACCGCCACTTTTTTTACTGAAGATTTTTTTGCCATTTTTTTGACAGGTTTCTTAACAACTTTTTTTGCCATTTTTTTGTTTACTCCTATAATTAAATACTTATTTTTTCTATTTTAATTTTAATATCGTCCCCCCCAATTTTCCAATCCTGCATAAATCCACCGTTTAATTCAACATTGCCTTCAATTTTTTCAGCCAATGTTTCAGCAGAAATGTAATTTGAGAAAGCGTTAATTGCAAATACGAAAGTATCACTTCCATTAAAGGCTATCTTAATCTTATCAGTAACCTGAAAGCCAGCATCCTTTCTCATATTTTGAATCCTGTTCACAAACTCTCTCGCTACCCCTTCTGAGATCAGATCTTCTGTAAGTTGCGTATCAACGGCTACAGTTACACCGCCTTCACTTTCAACTATCCAGCCAGATATTTGTTCACTCAATATTTCAACGTCTTCTTTGCTTACTGACAGACTTTCACTATCGACAGTAAATGTAACTGAGTCGCCTTTTTCAATTATAGAAATTTCAGCAGGGTTGAAGTTCTTTATTTTCTCCGCAACAAGCTTTACATTTTTACCAAACTTTGGTCCGATTGTTTTGAAATTTGCTTTTGCTGATTTATGAACTAAGGTAGAATCATCTTCCAAAATTTCAAGTTCTTTAATATTAACTTCTTCAAGAATGACATCTTTCATTTTTGATAAAGCGCTTTTCATATTTTTCTCGACAACAACTGTCAGCTTCTTCAATGGTTGTCTGACTTTTAAATTTGATTTTGCCCTGATTGCCCTGACAAGATAAACAACATGTTGAGCAACATCCATTTTCTGTTCGAGTTCTTTATCAGTTTCACCTTTTTCAGGCAAATCAGTTAAATGCACCGACTCAATCTTTTCACTTTTCGTGATTGAATTTAAATTCTGGAATAACTCCTCAGCAAGAAATGGTGCGAAAGGAGCAATGAGTTTTGATATAGTAACCAGACATTCATAAAGTGTTTGATAAGCAGCAAGCTTGTTCTCATTCATTTCGGATTTCCAGAATCTTCTTCTGCATCTTCTCACATACCAGTTGGAAAGATAATCAATCGTGAAATCAGAAATGGCTCTTGCAGCCTTTGTCACTTCATATTCATCCATCAGCTTAATATTATTTTCAACAAGAGAATTTAACTTTGATAGAATCCATCTGTCAATTTCTTCTCTTTTAGAAAGTGGAACGGAAGGTTTGTCATTTTCAAACTTATCTATGTTCGCATAAAGTGCAAAAAAAGAATATGTGTTCAGCAGTGTTCCAAAAAATTTTCTTTGAACCTCCAGTAATCCTTCTTCATCAAAAAGTGTTGGCCTCCATGGAGGACTGTTTGTAACAAGATACCATCTTGTAGCATCAGCTCCGTATTTTTCAAATAGTACAAAAGGATCGACTGTGTTTCCTTTTGACTTGGACATCTTCATTCCATTCTTATCAAGTATTAATTCATTCACGATCAAATTCTTATAAGCAACATTATCGAACAGCATAGTTGCAATAGCGTGCATTGTGTAAAACCATCCTCGTGTCTGGTCAATACCTTCGCAGATAAAATCAGCAGGGAAAGCTTTTTGCTCAAACCACTCTTTATTTTCAAACGGATAATGATATTGCGCAAAAGGCATTGCTCCTGAATCAAACCAAACGTCGATCAGTTCAGGAGTTCGTTTATATGTTTTTCCATTTCTTTCGAAGAGAACTTTATCAACAAATGGTTTGTGCAAATCAATATTCTCAATTTCACTTACTGAAATTCTTTTATCATTTTCAACGATGAATCCTTTTTTCAATTCATCAATACTTCCAATAGCAAAAGCATCACCATCATCACTAAGCCAAATTGGAAGTGGAGTTGCCCAGAATCTATCTCTGGATAAAGCCCAGTCTTTATTTTCTTCAAGCCAGTTACCGAATCTTCCTGCACCAACTTCCGGTGGCTGCCAGTTTATAGTCTTATTCAACTCTATCATTCGTTTAGCAACACTGGTCGTTTTAATAAACCAGGATTCCCGTGCATAATAAATAACCGGAACATCCTGATGTCGCCAGCTGAATGGGTAAGTGTGAACGATTGTTTCTTTTTTATAGAGCTTGCCTTCAGTTTTTAACTTTATAATAATTTCTTTATCAGCATCTTTAACAAACTGACCAGCATAATCAGATACTTCCGAAGTAAATCTTCCACCTCTGTCAACTGGTTGAAGCATTGGTAGATTATATTTTTTTGAAAGATCATAATCATCGGCACCAAATGCAGGAGCCATATGAACAATTCCTGAACCAGTATCAGTGCTTACAAAATCACCAAGACAGACATAGAAAGCTTTTTTATTTGGTTTTACGTAAGGAAGCAGCTGCTCATATTCAACGAACTCTAAATCTTTTCCTTTTATCTCTTCAAGAATTTCATACTCACCATCAAGAGTTGAAAGCAATTCTTTTGCAAGGATAATTTTCTTTTCCTTGTGAAGAACTTTTACATAGTCCACATCAGAACCAACTGCAAGAGCAACATTAGAAATTAAAGTCCAGGGAGTTGTCGTCCAGACAAGGAAGTATTCATCTTTATTTTTTAATTTGAATAAAACGTAAACTGAAGGGTCCTTTGTTTCTCTGTATCCAAGTGCAAGTTCTGCCATTGATAGTACTGTTTCAGATTTTGGATCCTGCGGAACGATCTTATAATCTTTATAAATCAATCCTTTTTCATAAAGAGTTTTGAGTGCCCACCAAACAGATTCGATATACTCATTTGTTAAAGTAATGTAAGCTGATTTCAAATCAATCCAGTAGCCCATTCGTTCAGTCATCTTTTCCCAAAGATCGAGATAAGTAAAAACTGAATCACGACAAGCTTGATTGTACTTCCCCACTCCGAAAGTGGCAATTTCACTTTTATTTTTTATACCGAGAGCTTTTTCAACTTCTATTTCTACGGGAAGACCGTGAGTATCCCAACCAGCTTTTCTCTCCACACGATAACCACGCATGGTTTTATATCTGCATACAATATCTTTTAATGTGCGTGCCATTACATGATGGATACCCGGTTTGCCATTTGCGGTTGGGGGACCTTCGTAGAAGGTAAAAGATTTTTCCGCTGAACGTGATTCTATACTCTTCTCGAAGATTTTCTTCTCTTTCCAGAATTTCAAAATGCTCTGCTCAGTTTCCGGATATTTTATTTTTTCTAATCCCTGCTTATACATAACAACAATTACTTTAACTCTTCATATCTTTTTAATAATTCTCTTTCCGTCTGAATAAACTCTTTAAGTTCCTGCTCAATCCGTTCTTTTTTAAGCAATATGTTTTTTGCTTTCGCTTCGGTATCATTAATTATTTTTTCAGCTTTTAATGATGCTTCTATTAATAATAGTTCGGCTTCTTTTTTCGAATCAGCTGCAGTTGCTTCAAATATTTTGACTTTCTCTCTTAAAATCAGAGCTTCTTTTTCGCCACTTATTATTTCCTGTATTGCCATTCCAAAAATTCCCATCGCACCAAGAGAAATGACACGTAAGCTGAAGAGAATAAGATTTTCTGCAAGCAGTTCAAAAGTTCCAAAATATTCATTAAAAAATATAATGATGGCAATACTTATAAGAGTTACCGCAACTACGACAGCAAAAACTACTTTACCACCTAATTGCCATCCAAGAGATCTATTTATATACCAGCCGCAAGCAAAACATAAAATTGAAAGCACAAACCAGACAGCAAAATTCCTGTCACCGAAGTTGAAAAGAGAGGTGTTAAGAAAATCGGAGGCGAAGATTAATAATCCTAGTAAAACCGGGACACCGTATTTGGTAAAAAACTTTTTCATATCAGCCTCTTTATTAATTCTTTCATAATTAACGTCATCTTCGGCTCAGCCTGCACAGCTGTTGCAATTATTTCCTCAACATTAACAGCCTTTAGAGTATCGGGGAAACATTCATCGGTCACTATACTTACTCCCATCACTTTCATTCCCATATGATTTGCAACAATGTTTTCCGGAATCGTTGACATTCCAACTACATCCGCACCTGTCGCTCTGAGAAATCTGTACTCGGCTCTTGTCTCGAGATTCGGACCGGGCACAGCAACATATACTCCCTTTTGCACTTTTATTTTATTTTCAAGTGCTATATTCTCAGCAAGCTTTATCAGTTCATAATTATATGGTTCACTCATATCTGGAAATCTTGGCCCAAGTTCATCTTCATTTTTTCCGATCAGTGGATTATCACCAAGCATATTGATATGATCGACCATAATCATTACATCGCCTTTTCTGTATTGCGGATTCATTCCTCCACAGGCATTCGAAACAAGCAAAGTTTTCACTCCAAGAAATTTCATAACTCGTACGGGATATGTAATTTGCTGCATTGTGTAGCCTTCATAAAAATGAAATCGTCCCTGCATCGCTACTACATTCTTTCCATTGATTGATCCAAATATCAACTTGCCGTGATGCGATTCTACTGTTGAAATCGGGAAATGCGGAAGATCCTCATATTTGATTTGATGCTTAACGTCTATGTCTTTAACCAAACCGCCTAAACCAGTGCCAAGAATTATTCCGACAGGATAATTTTCGGTTGTAAATTTTCTGATTACTTCGAGAGTCTCGTTAATATTTGAAATAAGCTTACTCATCTTTATAAAAGTTTATCCACTATCCCGTCTACATCTATATCAAATTTTTCTAGTGCATCCTGAGGTTTGGTTTTTTTAGGTTCTTCACCCGCATTTTTAACTTTGCCTTCAAGTAAATTTATTTGAGTGCCTACTATGACTTTAAGTTTTGAAATTATTAAATCTTTCTCTTCTCTTAAAGTAAGAACTGCTTTTCTCATTTCACTTGAAATATCTTCTGCATTTTGAATAATCTGCGAAGCTTTAATCTCAGCTTCCTTAATTATTAATGCTGACTGTTTCTTTGCTGAGTCAACTATTTCTGCAGAAGTTTCCTGCGTCTTAATCAGAGTATCCTGAAGGTTTTTTTCAATTTTCTGAAATTCTTCAACTTTGTGTTTTAAAGCTGCAAGCTCTTGTTCCAACGATTCATTTTCATTTAGCAGTTCCTCCATCTCACCGGATATTTTATCAAGAAAAGTTCGCACTTCCTCGACATTATATCCTCTCATAGATTTTTCGAATTCCTGCTTCTTAATTAAAAGCGGCGAAAGATTCATGACTTCCTCCAGTCTTTTATGATATCTCTTTCCCCAAAGATTGCGGAACCTATTCTCAGCATAGTTGCTCCTTCTTCGATTGCAATTTCATAATCATTTGTCATCCCCATTGAAAGTTCACTGAGATCAAACCCATTTTTATTAATCTCATCTTTTAATTTACGTAAATCAGAGAAACTTTTTCTGATTCTGTTCTCATCATCAGTGAACGGAGCCATCGTCATCAATCCCACCAATTCAATATTTGAAAGAGTTGAACAGTGCTTCGCTAATTCAAAAACCTGGGCCGTATCAATTAGTCCTGATTTGGAATCTTCGAGGGAGGTATTTATTTCCAACAAAATCTTTTGAACCTTATTTAATTTCAATGCCTGAGTATTAATTTCATCAGCAAGAATCGATGAATCAACTGAATGAATATATGTTGCTGCTTTAACGGCATACTTCACTTTATTTCTCTGGAGAGTTCCGATGAAATGCCAGACTACTTTATCACCGAGAATTTCATGTTTATCTCTTAGTTCCTGAGCCTTGTTTTCACCAAAATCTGTTACACCCAGCCCATTTGCTTCATTGATGGCATCTACCCCGAAGAACTTTGAAACTGCAATTAACCTGATTTCTTGCGGATTTCGCTTAAATTCGGCACATTGGGCAGCTATTCTCTCCCTGAGATGCTTGATATTTTCTGCTATCATAAAAAAATTAAGGGTGTGAATGTATATTATTCAGCATCAAAAATCAATCTAAATTAAGGAAAATTAATGACTAACTTTTTAATATTAAGAGTACTCTTATAGGTTATCACAATTTAAACTTTTCCTTTAAGTACATTCTTAACTTTCAAATCACACAATTTGAGTTACGGTTTTCGTAATTTTAAGTGTCATTTTCTTAAAAATATGGAGACAATATGGAAATTAAGTTGTTAAATGAGATAAAGGAAAAAGCTTCAAAGGCAAGAAAGACAATAGTCCTTCCTGAATCCCACGATGAGCGAGTCCTCAAAGCTGCTGAAAAATTAACCAAAGAAAAAACTGTTCCAGTAATTACTCTCGGTGATGAAGACCGTATTTACAAAGAGGCAAAAAAGCTTGATGTTGATTTGACGGGAGTAAGAATTATCAATCCAACCACTTCAGACAAGCTGAGTGATTTTACAAATATCTTTTTCAATCTACGCAAGCACAAAGGTGTTACAATTGAACAGGCAAGAAGCACAGTTCAGCAGGATTTATTTTTTGCAGCAATGATGGTTAAAGAAAATATGGCTGATGGAAGTGTTTCCGGTTCAGCTTCCGCAACTGCTGATGTTATGCGTGCGGGAATTCAATGCATCGGAATGCCGGAAGGAATTTCAATTGTGTCGAGTTTCTTCCTTATGCTTTTCCCGGATAAAAATTATTCGTTTGCTGACAGCGCCGTCGTTCCCGATCCGGATGAAAAACAGTTAGCAGATATTGCAATTTCAACTGCCGATAATCACAGAAAGCTTACCGGTGAAGAACCGTTTATTGCAATGCTTTCCTTCTCAACAAAAGGAAGTGCAAAGCACGATGCAGTAGATAAAGTTTTAAATGCTACTTCAATCATTAGACAAAAAAGACCTGATCTGAATGTTGATGGTGAATTGCAATTTGATGCTGCCGTCATCGAGTCAATCGGAAAGAAGAAAGCACCGGGAAGTAATGTTGCCGGCAAAGCAAATGTTTTGATTTTCCCTGATTTGAATTCAGGAAATATTGGTTACAAGATTGCACAACGCTGGGGTAAAGCTGAAGCCGTCGGACCAATGGTTCAGGGATTGAAAAAACCATTTTTTGATTTGAGTCGTGGCTGCAGTGTTGAAGATATAGCAAACACAGTTGCCATTGCTGCGTTGATGAGTTAGCTTCGATCAAGCAATTAAAAATTTTATTGATTGTCATTGCGAGGGAGGAACGACCGAAGCAATCTGTTAATTATTGCCAATAATTAGAGATCACTTCGCTTTGCTCGTGATGACAACTCAATAATCAATGGAACCACATTTAGTATTTTCTCAACAATAACTTTTCCCTAAGTTCGGTTTCAAAATTTTATTACAAATGAATATTCTTTTACTAACAATTTTTGCATTTATAATTAATATGCCATTCGGATACTGGCGATCGAATGTTCGCAGGTTTTCATTGCAGTTTTTTCTGGCAATACATATTCCGGTTGCATTAATTATCTTATTCCGGATTCTAACTGATACTGGATTCGAGTTCGAAACACTTTTCTTTACTGTTCCAGCCTTTTTCTTTGGGCAATTTGCCGGGTCAAAAATATATTCATTCAGAAAGCACAGAGAAGCTGTCCCGCTTACTTCGTGCATGGTAATGGATATTGTAAGAGTAAAAAGTAATTCTGATAATTAAATTGAACTTTTTCTAGATTTTATCTGTTAAAGGATAATTATGAAAGGAGTATTATGCTAAACAAAATTATTATAACAACAATGCTTTTAACTTTCTTACAGTTATTCGCTCAGGACAATTCAACAAAAAATAAAAAGGTCGAAAGTTCAATGGATAACATAAACAATATTACTGTTCTCGATATGAATAAAAAAGAAATTAAGCTTTCCAATTACAATGGCAAAGTGTTATTAATTGTAAACGTTGCAAGCGAATGCGGCTACACAAAACAGTACGCCGGCTTGCAGGAGATTTATGAAAAGTACAATTCGAAGGGATTTGAAATTCTTGCTTTCCCCTGCAATGATTTTGGGGGACAGGAACCCGGTACAAATGAGCAGATTCAACAATTCTGCAGCTCCAAGTTTGGAGTTACCTTTAAATTGTTTGACAAGATAAAAGTGCTCGGTGAAGATAAATCACCGCTTTATGAAAGATTAATTAATAATTCTGTTACTGAAAAAGGCGATGTGAAGTGGAATTTTGAAAAATTTCTTATATCGAAGGATGGAAAAATAGTTTCAAGATTCCGGCACAAAGTTGAGCCGACAAATGATGAAATAATCTCTGCAATTGAAAG
>JGI20213J14113_1000042_pt1 | contig 23468 bp, 20 predicted proteins | sample WetSurMetagenome_3_FD_14113 | JGI IMG/M metagenome (IMG submission 14113) | reverse complement strand
CCTACAGGCACTGTGCTCTTGGTAACAATTACCTTGTATTCATCCATATGCTCTGCAATTTCCCTCGCAACATCTTCTACATATTTCAGGTCAGCAGAGCCATCCCCTCTGCGGGGGGTCCCTACTGCTATGAAGATAACAAGGGAAGATTCAACTGCCTTGCCTATATTGGTTGTAAATTTGAGATTGCCATGTTTGATATTCCTTTTGACCAGTTCATCTATCCCTGGTTCATAAAAGGGGATAGCCCCTTTTTTCATTGAATTGATCTTTTTTTCATCCTTATCAACGCATGTTACAGATAGGCCGAATTCAGCAAAACAGGCGCCTGTAACAAGCCCTACATACCCGGTACCGATAATTCCAATATGCATATGACCTCCGTAGTAAGAAATATGATCTTAAAAACTCTTTAAAAGTCGTAGAGTTATAAGATAGAAACTTGATAGAATTATAGAATGTTCCAATTTAGATGGTCAACCAATATAAAGGCAACTTCTGCGGATTGTGTTTTGATAATGGTCATTACTGTCTTCATTTACCTCCCGTTTCTTGGACTGTCCGGATGGAGTGGAAACGAACCTCTGAGGGTAGTAGCTGCCCAGGAGATGCTCAGGACAGGGAACTGGATGATTCCTGTTATACACGGAAACCCCTATATCTTAAAACCTCCGCTGATGAACTGGCTCATTGCGCTAAGCGGCATTTTTTTTGGAACTATTAATGAATGGACTTCGCGCCTGCCATCAGTATTAGCTATGTTTATGACAAGCATTTCAGTATATTTTCTGACCGGAAAATGGTTGAAAAGAGAGGGCCGTGTTTTTGCTGCCATAGCAACCCTCAGCATGACCGGCTTAATGAAAAAAGGCGGTTTAGCTGAGATAGACAGCATTTTTATCTTTTTTGTTGCAGTCACATTATTAATCTGGATCAATGGATATGTAAAACAGTGGAAACCGGTTATTCTCTGGAGTATCCCCTTATTCATTTTAGGGTTCAGTTTTTTCACAAAAGGCCCGCAGGCCATGTCTTTTTTTTATTTAACTATCTTCGCATATCTTTTACTGAGAAAAAGGGTCTCATTTTTATTTTCAATATCACATCTGATCGGTATCCTCTGTTTTGTCCTGGTACTGGCCGTTTATTTATCAGGTATTGTACAATGGGTACCCTTTGATAAGTATGGAAAAATGTGGATCGAACAGATAACTTCCAGGGCAGATACCCGGCATTCTTATTCATTTCTGAAGCACCTTATCGATTATCCCGTGGAAGTCCTACTGTCTTTCATGCCATGGGTATTGTTTATTATCCCAGCAGCCATACTGGAAGATCTCCGGGTCAAGACAAAGGATGTGCTGAAAAATGAAATCTTTATTTTTTCTATTGTAATGGTAGCAGCAAATTTCCCTCTGTACTGGCTGCTTCCAAACTCCTATGTCAGATATTTTCTGCCGGCAGGTCCTTTTGTTGCCATAATACTGGCAGGATTCTTTGAATTCTATCTGGACGAGGCAAGAGATAATTTTAAGATACATGGAATCTTTAAAAAATGCCTTCAATACCTTTCATGGATAGCGCTAATTTCTTCTTTATTCATATCATTTGTTATTGTTTTCATGAATCTGAGATTTTCTCTGCCTTTAACAGTATTGATAATCTCCCTTGGATTTGCTGCTGTTGTTTTTATCCTGAGGATTCATTCTTTTGAATTAAAGATAATCCCTGTAGCACTTACTTTTTTTGTAGGATTCTGCTGGCTTATATATACTAATCTCACTGTGCAGTATGAAACAAAAATGGACAATTATCCAAAAAAGATTGCTTATGAGATAAATCTGTTGTTGCCTGAAGATATAGATACCGTATACGAATTAGGTTTCAGCAGGCTATTAAATGTGACAAGTTATCTGAAGAAGGAAGTGATTCAGCTTGATAATTTTTCTCAACTGAGAACAAGAGACAGCAAAAAGAATAAAATATATTTTATTTTTGATACCAAATTTCCGGATAAAGTCAGCGATGATGAGCGGAAGGTATTTTTTCAGGAGATGCAATGGGAAAAAATCTATGCAAAAAAACTGAAAAGCGGGGACGGGGAGGTTGTGGTCGGATATATCAAACAGGGAAGATAATGGCCATGATCTGTCATTGCTTATATATCAATATGAGTTATGAATAAAAGCAGATTCAGCATCCCGGTTTTAATGTATCATCATGTGAATCCCCGGGGGAATTTTATTAATGTGACACCTGAAAAGTTCGAGGCACATATGAGATATCTGGACAGGCATGGTTTTACTGCATTGCACACAGATGAATTCCAGGCAATCCAGAATGGGCAGAAAATGCCGCCGAAAAAACCTGTTATGATAACATTTGATGACGGCTGGCTTGACAACTGGATATTTGCATTCCCTGCCTTAAAGAAATACGGCATGAAAGCTGTAATTTTCGTGATAACCTCATTGATACCTGAAAAGGGCCGCAGGCAACGGTCTGATGAAGGGGAGGTTGCCGGTCTTCCCAAGCATACCGAATGTGAACGTATGATTGAAGCTGGTTCAGCATCTGAAGTTATGGTCTCTTGGGAAGAGATCAGGGAGATGACAGAAACAGGGCTTATCGAAATCCAGTCTCATACCCATACGCATCGACGTTATGACAAACTATATACTGATCCTGAAGAAAGAAGAGAAGTCCTGATGAAGGAATTAAAAACATCAAAAGAAATTATCGAGGAGAAGCTCGATATCCCTTGTAACGCTATCTGCTGGCCATGGGGCAAATATAATAGTGATTATGTTAAGGTTGCACAATCTTCGGGATTCAGTATCATGTTTACCACTGAAAAGGGAACAAATACAGAAACAACAGAACCCTCGAGGATACGAAGGGTTGTGATCGGTGATATCGGGGGCTTTAATTTCCGGAAAAAACTGTTCATTTATTCACGGGATTACCTTAGCAGGGCATACCTGAAATACTTTCATAAGAAATGAGAATACTCCATACAGAGTGGTCAGATGATCTTGGTGGTCAGGAAAAAAGAGTTCTTGCAGAAGCTGTTGGCCTGAGGGACAGAAAACATACTGTTAACCTGATATGCAGGGAGCATGCGAAGATAAGGGGTGAAGCGATAAAATTCGGACTTGATGTACATACTCTGCCCATGAGAAAACTTTATGATATTGCAAGCATTATAAAGCTGAGCCGGTTCTTGAAGGGTAACAGGTTTGATATTATTAATACCCATAGCGGTGTCGATTCATGGATCGGAGGTATAGCATCAAGGATTGCCGGAGTGCCTGTTCTTGTAAGGACAAGACATCTCAATATACCTCTGAAAAGGAGCCTCCTGAATTTTATTCACTATCTTCCTGACATGTATATAACATGCGGTGAAAATATAAGACAGACCCTTGTTAAACAGTGTCATTTCCCATCAGAAAAAGTGATAAGCATTCCAACAGGTGTTCATGCAGAATTTTTTCATGTAAAAAGAAACCCTGAGGCAAAACTGAGATATGGATTGGATAAAGATGCGATTATCATAACGAATGTCGGCATATTCAGAAAGGTTAAAGGACATGAGGTGACGCTCAAATCAGTTGCCAAGGTACTGAATCATCTACCCAAAGCAAAATTCCTGCTGGTCGGTGACGGGCCTGATAAAAAGGAGCTTGAAGAAATGGCTGATGAAATGGGAATAGGGAAACATGTTCTGTTCTCAGGGTTTATTGACAATATACCCGAGATATATTCATTTACTGATATCGCAATATTGAGTTCATGGTCTGAAGGCCTGCCGCAGAGCCTCCTTCAGGCAATGGCTGCTGGAGTGCCTGTTATCGCTACTAATGTTGGCGGGGTGCCTGAGGTTGTGGTGCATGAAGAGAGTGGTATCCTGATCGAAGCTGGTGATCATGCGGCGCTTGCAGAAGGCATTATCAGGGTCATTAATCATCCGGAACTTGCTGTACGGATGGCAGGCAGGGCAAAGGAAATTATTTTACAGGGACATTCAATGAATTCCATGCTTGACAGTATCGAGAACCTTTATCAAAGGTTACTCAGGGAAAAGCATGGTTCAATTGCTTAAGAAATCTTTAACTATTATTAAAAAATGAGAATATGGTAATACTTCATACAGAGACGCTCAAAAAGTGGGGTGGCCAGCAGAACCGGGTTTTGAGTGAGGCTATTGGTCTGAAAAAGAGAGGACACAAGGTAATTCTTGCATGTCATAAAGCCAGTATCCTTGCTGAGAAAGCAAAAGAGAAGGATATAACGGTATATGAAGTGAATATGGTCAAACAGGCGCATCTCATAACTATTCCAAGGCTTGTGAATATTATCAAAAAAGAAAAGGTCGATATCGTATCTACACACAGTTCTGTAGACAGCTGGGCAGGGGGCATAGCAGCAAAACTTACTGGGAGATGCCTTGTACGATTCCGCCATAACCTCTATCAGATAGGCAGAGACCCGCTTACAAGGCTGATATATTACCTGCCTGATAAAATAATAGCAATCAGTGACAGTGTGAAAGACATCCTTGTCGGATGCGGATTGAAGATTGAGAGGATAAAGGTAATTCACTCATCAGTAAATCCCGATTTGTTTAATCTTGATGTGAAAGACCTCAGAAAAGAACTCTGCATAACTCCTGAAACAGTTGTCATAGGAAACACATCAACATTTGCACAGGTAAAGGGACAGGAGTGTCTCCTGCAGGCGTTTAACACAATAGCCAAAAAAATTCCGTGCATTTTGCTTTTTGCCGGAAGATTAAATAAGCCGCACAGAACAAGATATCTCTCTTATGTCGAAGATGAATTAAGAAACAGGGTCATATTCTTAGGCCATAGGGATGATATCCCAAGGGTTTTAAAGACAATCGACGTGTTTGTCTATCCCTCAGTGCTTGAAGGACTTGGCACCGCCCTTCTTGAGGCTATGGCAATGGAGAGGCCGGTTGTTGTATCGGATATCCCCACTTTCAGATATTTTATTTCAGATATGTATAACGGAATATTTTTTAAACTCAGGGACCCTGGAGATATGGCTGATAAAGTAGTTTCCCTTATTAAAAATCATGATCTTCAGGAGCAGCTTGGCAGGAATGCAAGGACTACGGTGACCGAGAAATTTTCTCTCGATGCCATGCTGAGCAGCACAGAAGCAGTGTATGAAGAAGTTCTGAAGAGGAGGCAATGAAATATATCAGTAATGATGTAATCTCCTCTTATTGTGACGAAGCTCTGGTCCCTTCAGTTATGAACCTTTGTGCCTTGATAAGAGAATATCCCTTTCTTCTCAGACCTTTCAGGAGAATGAACGAAGAAGTAAGAGACATTCTCTCAACAGCGGGGTTTCAATTGTATCCTACAGTAAAAAAGACAACGTTATTCTATGAACAGGCAACAGACAGTTTTTTTAAGATTATTCATCCCCTGACGATCAAGCATAGAATTTTCTCTATCTTTACTAATAAAGCCAGGTCTATCTATCGCCTTTCTCTTGATCTGCGGGCCCAGGGAATAAAAGTGCCGGGAGTAACAGCATATGGTATCTTTGAAAGGGTAAAAAAGCCATTTTTGGCTATGAAAAGGATAGAGGGGAAGTCTCTCCTTGATATTATTAGAAATGAAAAAAAACATGTCCGGGCAGATATCTATTTAAAAGTCATGGAAGAAGTAGCACGATTCCATGGTGTTGGTTACTGGTTTGGGGATGCCCAACTCGCACATATTTTTGTGGATGATTCAGGAGTATCAGGCTTCATAGATATGGACAGTATCAGAAAGAACAGACTGTTCAGACCGAAGAATCTTGCAAAGGACCTTGCAGGAATATTTCATCCTGAACTTCTCAGGCTTATAACAGACGAAGAAAAGATGGCCATGATTGACTGCTACCTGAGTAAGACAGATATAAAAAAGAAAGAAAAATTTATGCGATTATTCGCATATTATTCCGCAAGAAGATGGAAGAAATAATAAACCTCGATCATGAAATTATCAGGCGATAAAAAATTTAATATTCTTCATGTTCTCAGTAGACTGCCTGTTGGAGGCGTTGAAAACATGCTCCTTAAGGTGGTAAAAGGTTATGATAAGAGCCGGTTTAATGTGAGCATATGCTGTTTAAAAGAGGGCGGGGAAATTGCTGATGAATTAGAAAGATTAGGCTTCAAAGTTGAAATCCTGAACGGAATGAAGGGCCACGGTTTTGACTTAGGAACTGTCACAGCTCTCTCCAAGTGCATAAAAAAGGATAATATACATATTCTCAGGACCCACCACTATCATGCAAATCTCTACGGAAGGATTGCTGGTATAATTGCCGGGGTTCCTGTAATAATCTCATCATTTCATGACGTATATAAATCGCCTGAGAGACCTAAATTCCACAGAAGCATTATTAATTTTATTTTGAGCTTTTTTACTGACAAACTGATTGCTGTTTCTAACGAAGTTGCTTCTGATATCATCAAATATGACAGGGTCAATCCTAAAAAAATCAGGGTGATTTATAATGGTATCCAGAAAGAAGAATTCAACCAAGAATTCTCGAAACAAAAAGTACGGGATATTTTTAAATTACCCCAAAATCTTTTCGCAATCGGCACAGTAGGAAGACTGACAGAACAGAAAGGTCACCGGTTTCTTATCAAATCTGTCGCAGGAATGGCAGATACGTTTATCGCAATTGCCGGAGATGGGCCCCTGAAGAAGGAATTAAAGGATTTATCTGAACAATATAATATTAACTGTATTTTTTTGGGAACGATGCACCCCGGGAAAATACATGCTTTTTTATGCACATTGGATATTTTTTGTTTCCCGTCATTATGGGAGGGGTTTGGTGGCGCCCTCATAGAGGCAATGGCAGTAGGACTTCCGATTGTGGCTTCGGATATCCCACCTCACAGAGAGGTTATAGGGGATGCAGGTATGCTTGTAACTCCGGAGAATCCTGATGAACTTTCACGAGTTTTGAAAATGCTCATCCAGGACCCTTCTCTCAGAGAAGAGTTTGGTCAAAAGGCAAAAGAGCGGGCAAATATTTTTTCGATAGAAAAGACTATAAAGGCTTATGAAGATCTATTTGAGGAAAAACTGAGGGAGAAAGGTCTTCTGTGAGACAATATACGATCCTCCTGATAACCGCGCTCATGAAACCATGGAACAATGGCTGGTATTATAAGGCCGGATTCGAAAGTAATGGACACAGGGTTCTTTGCTTTGATCCATCTTCAACGAAAGACGCTTTTAAAAAGGTCTTTGAATTTACAAAGAGCAGCAAACCGGATTTTATACTACATACAAAGGATGAACTGCCTGCAGAGATATTTCAGGAATTAAGGAGTCTGACAAAGGTAATACAATGGTATCCGGATCCGGTAATCCCTGAATGGTTATTACCATATGTAAAAGCCAGTGACGTTTTTTTTACCATGTCAGAAGGTCTTGTAGAGGAGTTTCGAAGTTTAGGTGCAGAACATGTTTTCTGGCTGACTCAGGCATTTTACCCGTCATTTTTCCAGATAAGAGATATTACAGAAGAAGATAGGAACACCTTTGCTGCAGAGGTGACTTTTGTAGGAAACCTAGGGTCAAAAACCCAGTATCTTCCCAGAAGGCAATATCTCGAACGGATAATTCGTGAAGGGTTCAGGCTCAAATGGTGGGGGCCAAAAATACCGAGAAAATTTGTGACCATCCCCTTGCTGCTTGGCAGGCTGGGAAAGGCATATGGGGGCAAATTTATCTGGGGACAAGAGTATGCAAAGGCAGCTCAGCTCTCAAAGATATTTCTTGCATTTGATTCAATGCCGGGCATAAAAAAATCGATGAGTGCACGTATGTATACAGCCGTCGGATGCGGGGCGTTTTATCTCTGTCAGCATGTGGAAGGGATAGAGGAGGTCTTGGTGCCGGGCAGGGAAATTGTGACTTTCCGATCGGAACAGGAAATGATAGATATGATAAGATATTATCTCAAAAATGATGAAGAGAGAGAGAGGATTGCACGGGCAGGCAGGGAACGTATCCTTAAGGATCATACTTATGAGATCAGGACAAGAGAGCTGCTCAGGATTATAGAAAAAGCGCTTTTATAGGCTGATTTTTTAATAAATTTTACAGGGAGTCACTGACATTAAGAATCGATTCGAGATCATAGACAGAATTATCGAAAATGGTATATACATCTTTATTGTCTTTATGTTTCTCACAAAAGGTGAGGGCATCAGAAATATTCTCATATTCGGAAATATTGGCCTCTGGCTTTTAACCCTCAAACACAGAAATAACCTATATCTGCTCAGAGAGCCCGTATCCATTCTCTTCTGGGTAAGCATGGGGGCCACGATATTTTCCGTATTTTTTTCGATAGATCCCCGGTTTTCATTTTATGAGTTGAAAGATGAGCCTTTAAAATCAGTTCTGCTGTTCCCTGTTATAGCAACGGTAATGGCTGATGAAAAAAGGCTTATTAGGGCAGCCAATGTGATGTTCTTTACTGCTGTACTTATTGTCTCCATCGGCTACTATAGCTATTTAATGTATGATCTCCCTGCTCTGAAGCCCGCCACCCCTCTGATGACTGCCTGGCATAACAAGTTCGCACGATATCTTTGCGCCCTTCTTCCATTTGCATTTACACTTTATTTTCTATGGAAACAGAAATGGTTAAAGATGTTCCTGATACTCTCTCTCATCCTATCGGTGGTTGCCTTGATATTGAGCACATCAAGGGGAGGATTTATTGCCTTTATCAGCATTGCATTTGTATGGACAGTTTACCTTTCAAAACAAAAGGGGATCAGCCTTATTAAGGCATTGACAACTATTTCGGTCTCTATAATCTTTCTCGGCGTCGTCTCGTACCTGTTATTTTCTCCTGTAAGAGAGAGGATATCTATTTTGCCGGAACAGCTATCAACGATCAATCAGAGGACAGATGCCTGGATGCCCGGTATTTATGCCTTTAGTGAAAGGCCTGTCTTTGGATGGGGTTATGGTGAGCGTCTTTTCCATCAGGATGAACCGTTTCAAAATACCCCTTACAAAAAGGCCCCGCTCACCGAAGCCACAAAAGATTCCGGTGAGTACGTACCCATCGGGCCCCATAACACTTTTCTGAAAATACTCTTCCATCAGGGGCTGATAGGTTTCATACCTTATATCTCCCTTATTTTATTCGCGATATGGGACTTCTGGAGAAAGACAACGGTTCAGTCAAATGTCAGAAATTATTTCCTTGTATCGTGTGTTTCAGTGCTTATCGGAAATTATATACTTCATTCAATGCTCGCTGTGCATTACATCCCCCATCTCGCGGTCATTCTGGGGTTTGGAATAGCTGCAACAGGAATGAATGAAAATAGCAATCATTAGAAAAAAATATACCTTTCACGGAGGCGCCGAGGGAATCTTTCAGGATTTTCTCGCTATGCTTGTTAAGGCTGGACATGAAATCCATATCTTCGCAATAAGCTGGGAAGGAACAAATTTATCCGGGAACATCCACTTCCATAAAGTTCCGGCCATAACATTCAATTCATTCATCAGGGACCTTTCCTTTGCCATTTCTTCTTTTTTCATCCTGAAAAAACAGGCGCATAAATTTGATATCATCCAGAGTCATGACAGGACGCTCTATCAGGATATCTGTTATGTCTCGGATGGCTGTCATATTGAGTGGCTGAAGCAGCGATTGAGAAGGAAGGGGTTCTTCGGAAAGCTGGCTGTTATCCTTAATCCATATCACTGGCTGGTTCTGACTATAGAAAGAATGATTTTTAAGGGACACAGATTCAAAAAAATTATAGCTATGTCAGGTCTGATAAAAAATAACATCATGGATAATTATCAGGTGAACAGCAATGATATTGTCGTTCTGTATCACAAGGTAGACCTTGAAAGATTTCACCCGGATAACAGGGGACGTTATGGTGAGGAAATCCGGAGAAGATATTCAATAGGAAAAGATGAATTTGTACTGCTCTTTGTTGGGTCCGGGTTTGAGAGGAAAGGTGTCAAATATCTCTTAAAGGCTGCGGAACTCCTTCGATATCCTGTAACTGTTCTGATTGTGGGAAAAGGTTCTGAAAACAGATTTAAGCGATATGTGAATCGTCAAAGGGTTATTTTTTGCGGGCCGCAGAAGGATGCACATAAATACTATGCGGCATCCGATATTTTTGTCATGCCTGCCATTTACGAACCATTTGGCCTTGTCTATCTTGAAGCGCTTGCAAGCGGTATCCCTGTTATNGCAACAGGACTCAGCGGAGCAGCAGAGATCGTACAGGATGGCATCAACGGCTTTATTATCCCCCTGCCTGAAGACTATCCCGCAATTGCAGAGAAGATACAGTTTCTCATAGATCACAGGGAGGAAAGGGAAGCGATGGCTATAAACGCGCGAAAGCTTGCTGAAGAATTTTCATTTGATAAGTATTCCGAAAAGATATTAAACCTGTATAAAGACATCGCATCGGTCGTCTAACCCATATTATTCATGAAAACGGCTTGGGGTGGTTTTATGAGCAATGAGGACAATTTCTATTTCTATCTTTGCTCAGCGAATTCGGGGTCCTTTTTATTGAACAGGGCTATCGATTAATGTTATTTTAAAAAAAACCGTCAGCTCGGCAGGTAATCGTAACACGATAAGAACTATAAGGGGAAAAGTGTATTCTCTGAAAAAATATATACCGCATCAGGTGAGAAAGAACGTCACGAAAAATATCAGACTGATACGGTTTCAGTTGAGATATACAACGGCTCGTTTCCGTTCTCTTCCCCATTTTATCATCATCGGAGCACAGAAATCTGGCACGTCAAGCCTTTTTTTCTATCTATCGCAGCACCCGCAAATCCTTAAGAGTTTTAGAAAAGAACCGCATTTTTTTGACCGGAATTATCAAAGAGGAATGAATTGGTATCGTGCACATTTCCCTCTTGCGAGAGAAGTTAGCGCAGGTTCCATAACAGGGGAAGCCACCCCCGAATATTTGTTTCTGCCCTTCGTGCCAGAGCAAATTTATCAACTCATCCCGGGAGTTAAATTGATAGTCCTTTTGAAAAACCCAACTGAAAGGGCTATCTCTAACTACTTTATGGAAGTTAGGGCAGGACGGGAACACTTGCCAATAATGCAGGCATTACGGGAAGAGGAGACGAGGCTTGAGAAGGTTCTGCGCAGAAAAGATTTTACTAATCCTGCCTTCATTTATTTTTCATATAAAAAACGCGGAATCTACAAAGAGCAATTAGAGCGGTTTATGCGATTTTTTTCTGAAGATCAACTTCTCATCTTAAACAGCGAATTTTTTTTGGACGACCCGCGTAAGATTCTAAGGAAAGTATTTCACTTTCTGAAAGTCGATGAGAATTTTGAGATCAGAGATATTAAGCTGCAGAATGTCGGAGCGAGCAAAAAAGAGGTCGGTCCGGAAGTCTATGACTACCTAAATGAATATTTTTCGCCGCATAACCGAGCTCTCTATAAGCTGATAGGCACAGATTATAACTGGTCGTGAAGGCCATCATTATAGTGTAACTCTTTGATATTTTGACCAGTTCATCCAAAATTCCTTTTTATCATCAATCCATATTTTTTGATATAGAAAGAAAGTCCGTTAACATTAAGTCAATACATGAGTTCAAACTAATGATATTTTAGCGCTTACAGTTTACGTTCTGGTTCATGCGATAGTTCCCAGAGTTTGAGGTATTTCAGAAAGGCATAATGACTATAGAGCACTGCAAGGATAACTCCGTGTATCCCATCCAGGAATCCGGCACGTAAGAAGAACATCTTGAAAAAAGTAAACATGGGGTGAAAACTCATTTTGATCAATCCGGAACTTTTCCCATGCGCCTTCATTTCCTCTGCAGAGAGCGTGGAATAGGTTTCCATTTTCTTCATGTAATCCGAGACAGTCCTGTAGGTGTAATGTTCCAGATGATTTCTGAGATACCCTGCTTTTCCATTCACAACCACCTTTTCATGGACCTTTCTTTCTTCCATAAGAGCCTTATCTTTCAAAAAAAGTCTCAGGGTATGATCAGGCCACCAGCCGCCGTGCCGGACCCATTTGCCAAGAAAGAAATTTTTTCTCGGCACATAATAACCGCTATATCCCTGATCCCGGTTAATTAGTTCTCTTATCTCATTCCATAAAGCTTCTGTAAACCTCTCATCCGAATCCAGGATGAATACCCATTTCTGTGTGGCAAGCTCTATGCCTGACCGCTTCTGAAGCGCATATCCCTGCCATTCTTTTTGATGGATATTATCAGTATATTCCCTGCATATATCCGCGGTCCTGTCTGTGCTGAAGGCATCTATGACAATGATTTCAGACGCGTCTCTGATGCTCTGAAGCGCCTCCCTGATGTTTTTCTCTTCGTTCTGAGTTACGATTACGACAGAAAGCGGCAGTAAATTAGAGGAATGCATTGTACAGTTCTTTATAATTAGGGTTTTTTTCAATCAGCTCTTCGTGACTGCCCATATCAGCTATTTTTCCGCTTTCAATGAGCAGAATCCTGTCAGCATGTTTTATTGTCGAAAGCCGGTGTGCTATAACAATCGTGGTCCTGCCTTTCATTAATTCATCGAGTGCCTTCTGTACAAGGGCCTCAGAGACCGAATCAAGAGAAGACGTTGCCTCATCAAGTATCAGTATAGGAGGGTTTTTCAGGATTGCCCGTGCGATGGCTATTCTCTGCCGCTGTCCGCCTGAAAGCTTCAGACCCCTGTCTCCTATGAAGGTGTTGTATTTTTCAGGCAATTGCCGGATGAATTCATCAGCATATGCCATCCGTGCTGCCTCAATAATATCTCCTTCCGAGACCCCAGGTTTCCCGAATGCTATGTTTTCTCTTACCGTGTCATTAAACAGGATAATGTCCTGGCTTACTATGCCTATCAGTTCTCTGAGCGAATGTTTTTCAATGTCATTAATATCCATCCCGTCAATGGTCAGACTGCCACTTGAAGGCAGATGGAATCTCGGAATTAAATCAACAAGCGTAGATTTTCCGACGCCGCTCCGTCCTACTATGGCAATAACTTCTCCCTGTTTTATTTCTAAATCCACACCTGTTAACACAGGAGTTGTATTGCCGGGGAACGTGAAAGAGACATTTTCAAGTTTTATAGATTTGCTGAAATTACCGATTTTGGTATGACCTTCTATTTCCTCTTCTGCATTAAGCAATGTATCGATTCTCTCAATGGAAGCCCTTGCTTCCTGAAGAGAATTGTATGAATCACCCAGTTTTTTTACAGGAGAAAACATCATATAAATAGCTACAATTATAGAGGCGAAAACCCCGGCTGTAATAGTCCCGTTTGCAACCATGGTGCCTCCATACCATAAAACAACACCTATGCCTATGCCGGTTACAACATCGATGATGAACTTTGTAAATTCCTTAAGCCGGACAACCCTTAACAATTCCCTGTAATATCTCTGGTTATCGGTTTTAAACTTATCCTCCATTGCTGTTTCGCGGTTGAAGATTTTGATTATTCTTGATCCAAAGACGCTCTCACCTATGTTATGGGTAAGGAATGATAATTTTTTCTGTGCCTCTTTTCTCTTCTTTTTAACCCCTTTGCCAAATTTTTTTGTACTGTAAGCTATCAGAGGAAGCAGGATAAGGCTCATTAGTGTCAGGTCCCAGCTTCTGTAGAGGGCAACCCCCAGCAGAAAAATCACTGTCGGCACTTCTACAATGAATGTCTTGATAACATCTGAAATTAACCCGTTTAATGTCTCAACATCATACATAACCCTTGATATAATCACCCCTGAAGACTCCCTGTTAAAATATCCTACCGGCAGATACAGCAGATGTTTATATAGTTTGTTCCTCGTTTCACGGACCAGTTTCATGCCTGCAGATTTCATCAGATAAGTTTGGCCGAAACTCAGGAGACCTTTTATGGTAAAAAGCAATACAATTCCAGCAGGGAGCAGATTGACGTATTCATATTTCTTGCCGATCAGCACTTCATCAAGGGCTGGTTTAACAGCCCAGGCGATAGCGCCGGTGATACCTGAAACAATAAGGCTTAACAGGATACCGGCAAAGATCCTCGGCCAGTAAGGCTTTGTAAGTTCAATTATTTTCCCGAAAATAGGCATAACTGTACAATAGTATAACCAATTGCAATATAATAAAAAAGTTGCAGGGTTGCTATAAAGCCTTAATAATTGCCCTTAACCAGTGTTGCGGTGATACTTCCGACTGCTACCCTTGTCTGTAACTTAACCGGGATATGTTTAATATCATCTGTGAGCCAAATGAGTATTTCGCCTTTCCTGTAGAAGATGCCCTCTGACTTCATAAGTGGTTTAACCACAATCGTATTAAATGTGCCTGTTGGAAGTGATATTCTTTCTTTTCTCAATACCTGTATTTCAACATTCCAGACCTTCTTGCTGTCAAATACGGTCACATAAACAGATTTGCCTGGTTCGAGCTTAAGCGTTCTGAGATAATAGAAACTTGAGATCGGGTCAAAAACAGTAGCAGGGAGATCAAAATCCTTCTTTTCGTTATCGATATAGTCTCTGAATGTTGCTTTTTTTGTTTTGTGATCAAAGACAACCTCCTTATCCCTCCTGTGCCTCCCTTCTCTTATCCGGATTCTGTATTTTTCAGGCTGCCAGGGGAAAGATTCTGCCGGAATTTTGAAAAGGGTGCTCTCGACTCTGTCATCCACAGTATAAAAAACAGATACCCATTTTGCGGATTGCGCAGTGGAAATGATTTTGAGCTTATCTCCATCGTTTATCAGTTCGAGGGATGCTGTGCCGGCGTTTATACCTGTCCATGTTAAGTCATAGACAAACTTTTCTGGTATTGCAAAAGGGTCAGCATAGGCTGCAGAAGTGGCTGATATAAGAAACCAGAGAATAAAATAAAGTATTTTAATCCGTATTTTTTTCATGTTGTTATCGGAGCTCGTATGCATATGCTTTTCTTTATGGTATATTAATTCATGCTTGTTATTCCAGCAATAGATTTAAAAGATGGCCATTGTGTCAGGCTCCTTCAGGGTAAAAAAGAGGCTGTAACAACATATTCGAATGATCCTGCAAATACTGCGAAACGGTGGGAGACTTACGGCGCCAGGCTCCTTCACATCGTCGACCTCGATGGCGCTTTTACAGGCAGCCAGAAAAATCTCCAGGCGATAATAAAAATCAGACAGACAGTGAAGATAGCGCTGCAGGTGGGAGGCGGGATACGAAATATCGGGAATGTCATGAACCTTTTCTCTGCGGGTATAGACAGAATAATAATCGGGACGGCAGCAATAGAAGATCCGGAATTCCTGACCTATGCATGCAATAAACACCCCGGAAAAGTTCTCATAGGCATTGATGCAATGAATGGAATGGTGGCTATTAAGGGCTGGGAGGAAGTTACATCGGTTAAGGCAAAAGAATTGGCAAAGCGCTTAGAGATGGTGGGTGTCGCCGGAATTATCTACACGGACATAAGCAGGGATGGTATGCTTAGCGGTCCAAATATTGAGGCGACAGGGGAAATGGTGGAAAGCGTGACAATCCCTGTCATCGCCTCTGGTGGCGTCTCAGGCATTGAAGATATAAAGAATCTTATGAAGGTAAAAAAGCTCTGGGGAGTCATAACAGGTAAAGCAATCTATTCAGGTGCATTAGATCTGAAAGAAGCGATGAAAGTTGCAGAGGGTAAGGATGTTAGCTAAGAGGATTATACCCTGTCTCGATGTTAAAGATGGCCGGGTTGTCAAAGGGGTCAGCTTCATAAACCTTCGCGATGCAGGCGACCCTGTTGAGAATGCGAAGTTTTACGACGAGCAGGGGGCTGATGAACTTGTATTCCTTGATATTACTGCCTCCCATGAAAAGAGACAGATCATTCTGGATGTTGTTATGAAAACCGCAGAGGATGTTTTTATGCCTCTTACAGTCGGTGGAGGCATAAAAACACTCGATGATATCAGGGATCTCCTGAACGCAGGATGCGATAAGGTTTCTATAAACACCACTGCTGTGAAAGACCCGTATTTTATAAGCAGGGCCGCTGAAAAATTCGGCAGTCAGTGCATAGTCATTGCTATCGACGCAAAGAGGGCAAGAAATGATATGTCTGATGCTGACGGTGAAGGCTGGTTTGGCGATCCCTCATTAAGAGATGTCTGTTTGAAACTGCCGATTGATGAATTGACATGGGCTATATCAACTCACGGAGGCAGGAAGATGAAGCTCATAGATGCTGTAAAATGGTCAAAGAAAATGGAGGTACTTGGGGCAGGTGAGATCATGCTGACAAGTATGGATAAGGATGGCACCAAGGACGGATATGATATTGAATTGACCCGCGCTATATCAGAGGCTGTCAGTATCCCTGTAATAGCCTCAGGAGGGGTTGGTACACTTGAGCATATCTATGAAGGCCTGTCAGAGGGAAAGGCAGATGCAGCCCTTGCAGCATCTATATTCCATTACAGGGAATATACAATAAGGGAAGCAAAGGAATATCTGAAGTCCAGGGGTGTCATGGTCAGACTTTAGAGGTCTAACCTTTTTTTTGTTTTCTCTATTCTCATAGCCTCAATGAGTTCATTTCCTGCAGGTGAAACCATGATTTTAAATGTATCGCTAGCCTGACGGACCGTGACTTCTGTCTCAGCAATGCTCTTTGCGTCAGAATACCTTGCACAGAGAGAGGCTGCGATTTTCAAAGCTTCATCGGTAAGCGTTCCGGTTCCTAATGTAACCGGGCTTCCAAATCCCTCGACTATTAGCAGAGAATCCTTCTCTGCAGACAGGGACTCTATCGCGTCATTTTCAGCCTCATCCCTGCCCACGATAACCTTGCATGTGCGGGATAATCTGAAGTGCCTGCCTATCCTTAACAACCCAATGTCTCTTGCTGATGGAGAGGGATTAAAAGTCAGTAACTCTTTAAGCCTGTGTGCATAATTAGGTTCAGTAAGAAGACAACCGCCGGCAGGAGCAGGATAATCATCGAGACCGAATTCTATTGCCAATGCCATCTGTGGTTTTCTTGAGCGTCCGCTGAATCCATAAAGCCTTTCCCTGTCAATGATACCCTCAGCTTCAGGCGAGGTGATTTTCAGGAACTTTGCACTGAGTGGCCTTAAAACCTGCCCGGCAACGCCTGCCTCTTTGTCTATATGATATAGCATGTCTTTTCTCTGGCTCATGGGCCTCTGGCCGAGAACTTCACCTGTCACTATAAACTCCGCACCTGTCATGTCCATGCACAATTTAGCCTCTTTCAGCATCAGGATTCTGCAATCGATGCATGGGTTCATATTTTTCCCATAACCATGCGGCGGGTTTTTGACAATGGCAAGGAATTTTTCACCAGGGTTGCATATCTCTGTGTCAAAGCCGAATCTCCGGCCAAGAGATAATAAATCGTTTAGAAAAGATGTATCACAATCGAACGGTGTCTGAAATTTTATTGCTTTAACCTCAATCCCCTGTTTGAGCACAGTAAGGATTGCAAGTGTGCTGTCGAGACCGCCCGATAATAATGCTATTGCCTTTGCCATAGAGATATTGATTAATTTTTAGAGATGAAATCTTAAGCGTAAGAGGATTCTGTTATCTTTAGTCCGCGATTATTGTTTAATGACTTACGCAGTGCATCTGCAGTAACTACTGCTGTGCCAACTTCTGCAACGACAATGCCTGCAGCGTGGTTTGCGATAACAGCAGCTTCTTCCATGCTTGACCCTGCTGTATANGCAAGGGTAAAAGTAGCTATTACTGTATCTCCGGCACCGGTGACGTCATAAACATTTTTTGCTACAGTAGGAATATGCACTACTTTGTCCTTTCTGAAAAGGCTCATGCCGTGTTCCCCGCGGGTAATAAGCACTGCTTCACAAGGTATCTTTCGCAGCAGTAATCTACCTGCATTTATCAGGGAATAATCATCCCTTATCTCGATGCCTGACGCAAGAGAAGCCTCGATGACATTCGGTGTGATGAGAGAAACATTTTTGTAGCAGTGAAAATGACCAACCTTTGGATCAACAGAGACAAACATATTACCTGGCCTCGAATGCTTCAATATCTCTTTAACAAGCTCAGATGATATTATGCCTTTTTTATAATCAGATATGATCACAGCGTCATGATCCGGCAAGACACTGCATATATAATTAAGAAGCTTCCTNAGGACCTTCCCATCGAGCCGGTCCTTTTCTTCNCTGTCAAATCTTACAACCTGCTGNCTGTGTGCGATTACACGTGTTTTGACTGTTGTAGGCCTTGAACCCCACAATATGCCNTCATACTGTATCCCTTTTTCCTGGAGAATTGTCCTGAGAATATCTCCGCCCCTGTCATTGCCTGCTACCCCGACGATTGTCGCATTTCCTCCGAGAGCAACAATGTTGTTTGCGACGTTTGAAGCGCCCCCGAGGAGAAAATCCTCGTCTGTTACCTCAACGATCGGTACAGGCGCCTCAGGTGATATCCTGCTTACCTTGCCCCATATGTAGCGGTCAAGGATTAAGTCGCCGATAACCAGTATCTTCTTTTTTTTGAATTCGCTAAGGGTCTTTTTATGCTTCATTACAGTAGTTTAATAAGTGTAACAAAAAGATTTCTTAAAGACAATAAAAAGGCGGGTCATTCGACCCGCCTTTTGCGTTACAGTTTTATGAGGAGCAAATTAGAACTCGAGCTTTAACCCGTGCATGACCTGTGTAGCAGTTTTTATGTCGCTGTCCTCATATAAATCTTTATAGAAGTCGCCTGCGTCAAAGAAGCCGGCCTCTACGAAGTAGGTGAGGTTCTTTGCGAGCTTGTAAGCTCCTTTGAAGTCAACTTCCCAACCGAGAGTTTTATCAATGCTGCGACCAGTGGCGTTTTCCCATATATCGTTCTTTGTTGCCTGCAGGAAGAACCCGTCAAGGGACAGGCTGAGNTCCTTCATTGGGTTGAAATCGAAGCCGAGGTTATAATAAGTGGTATTTGCAATACCTGTTGTTCTGGAATTGCCCGGTATTCCGGTTATAGGATCAACAGTTGTGGTTGTTGTAACTACCTGTGCTGCAGCTGCTGTTTTGATCAAGCGCTCGTAAACGAGTGTGTAGTGGGTGAATCTTGCGATTCCGCCAATAGCATCAGATCCTACAAGGGCCTGGAATTCGGAGTTTTTCTCATCATTATCTTCTTTGGCTCCGCTACCCATTGCAAAGGAAGCCCTTATGTTCACAGGGTCGATCATGTAGCCTAATTTTGCAAGGACTGCCCAGCCGGAGAATTTTACATCTGAATCGACGGCGTAAAGATCTTTAACTTTACCAAACTGGAAATCAGCTTCTGCAGCGTAGGTGAAACCGGAGATTTTACCGTTTCCATGAATTCCAATGTTCTGGAAATTGAGCGATTCGCAATTCGGGGAAGCGCCAAATGATGGTAAATTGCCGTCACTGTGAACTAATGTGTAGTTTAAGCCGATAGTGTTGTCCTTATCGAGCATGTAAGTGCCGAGCAGGATGTATGCATCGAGGTCGTCATGGTGAACGACGTCACCAAGTGTTGTAGGTCCTTCAACCAGCTTTGCTGTTAATGCTGCGATATGGAGTTCCTTTGTCGGGTCAGTCCATACCATGATAGCATCACTACCGAACCTGGTCATGTCCAGGAATTGTTTTTCNCCGAGTGAGAGGAGCATATGACCTGCTTTGATACCTGCGGGAACGCCAAGGAGACCTGAACCGGTATACTGGATCCACGCCTGCCTTATGAGCATGTCAGAGTTTGCTTTGCCATCATAGTTACCCCAGTAATAAACACCGCTGTACTGGCTGCCGGCTGTGCCAGAGGCTGTTTCAAGTTCGATAAATCCTCTTACGTTGTCGGTTACTTTTGCATCGACTGTAAGATAAATATTTGAAGTATAGGCAGTCTGGGATTCCGAACCTGTTGTGGGCTCTGCAGGCAGATTGCCAGTAGCGATATTATCGAAATACCAGCCCCTCAATATTATTTTGCCGCCGAGTGTTATTTCAGGCTTATCCTCGGCAAAGGCAGCAACTGCAAAACTTAAGATAAAGATTACGGCTAAAACTAATGCCAAATATTTTTTCACTTGCTAACCCTCCTTTTTTAAATTTCAGAGTTCACAATACTCTTTGTTCTATCCGCCAACGGCGGCTTCGCTGCGCTTTATTTAAACTTTTTGTTCTTTTCAGCTTCTTTTGTATCACCTCCCCTTCAATAGTGATAGGCCTACGATAAGAGGCCTTTTACCATCTGAATGCTATTTTCAGCACCCTAAATCTCTTTAAGTTTACAAAATAAATATGCAAAAGTTATATCATTACTCATGCATATTTGTCAACAAATTTTATATCACCTTCTCATTAATTTGTCAAGATTTTTGGTATTAAAAAAGCAAGAATAGGGCCAGTTTTAAAAAAATAATGTTTTATGATGATTCTATGCAAAAGCCTTTGAAATCATTACTAAAATTGACATCCACGTGAAAATTATTCTGATACCCCATTCAGATATTATCTGCCTGAACCTGTATTTTTTTTGCAACAGATGTGTTGATTATATGTCTTTTAAGAGAGTTCTGAGACATTTCTGTTCATGACAGGTAAATGTGCTAAAATGGTGAATGGCCGATCTCCTAAAAATCTTTTTCATCTTCGCTCTTATACTCATTCTCTTAAGAAAAAAGCTCAATATCGGCCTTGTCATGATGACAGCCTCTTTTGTCCTGTTTGTGATTTATCGTATGCCGTTAGAATTGATAGTGAAGACCTGTAAAGCTGCTCTTCTGAACAGCGTGACCATCAACCTTATCCTCGCCTTATCTTTTATCAGGATGTTCGAAATGATACTGAGAGAACATGATGTCCTTGCGGAAATGATGAGGACAGTAAAGGCAATATTCAAAAACAGAAAGATAGTTACGGTCTCAATGCCATTGCTGATAGGTCTTATGCCTTCTGTTGGAGGCGCCTATTTTTCTGCGCCGATGGTAGCCGAGACAACCCGTGACATAGAAATGAGCCCGGAAGAAAAAGGGTTTATTAACTACTGGTTCAGACATCCCTGGGAATACATACTGCCATTATATCCGGGGATCCTCCTGGCATCTGCTATAGCAAAGATAGAGCTCTACAGGCTTATTACCGTAAATCTTGTATGTGCTCTCCTCATGCTGATTACGGGATTTATCTTTGCCATGCACGGTCTTAAGGGAGATGTGAAGACAGAAGACCGGCTTTCAAAAAAAGGCCTGTGGAGTTTCATGCCGATTGTGACTGTCATTCTCCTTGTGGTCATATTCCGTATGGATCTGCATTATGCATTGCTTGCTGTTGTTCTCTTCCTCCTGTTTTTTTACAGGTATACCATGAAGTCTTCTTTTAAGGCAGTTCAGCATGGGTTTTCTCTTGATATAATAATCCTGATACTCGGTGTCATGTTTTTTAAGGAGGCTATGGAAAATTCAGGGGCAGTGAAGAACCTGAGCCAGTTTTTTCTTATGGAAGGGATTCCGGTAGCTCCGATTCTTTTCCTGGTGCCTTTCATTACAGGGATGCTTACCGGTATTACCGTGGGTTTTGTAGGAAGCACCTTTCCCCTGATAATTAGTATCGCCGGTAATTTATCAGCAGGAGAGATATCATTTGCTTTTGTATCCGGGTTTTTGGGAGTCCTCCTTTCTCCGGTGCATATATGTCTTATCCTGACAAGAGATTATTTCAAGGCCGATCTGTGGGGGATATACAAAATGATGATACCTGGCTGCATCATAATTTTCTGCGGCGCTGTTATTGAATATCTCTATTTGAAATAGATATGTGACAATAAAAAAAGGATTCCGGGCAAGCCTGAATAAATTACATGGATAGAATGAAATGGCCCGCTTCTGACAAGGCAGAGCGGGCCATTCTTGAACAGAATTTACCCCTTAGAATTATCTTTAGAAAGCGTATACAAATTTAAACCAGAACTTTTCACCCTCTGGTTTGTTTTCAACGCTCACCTCATGCTGGTACTTAAGATCAAACATCATATTTTCATAGTCATACTTAATAGCCGGACCGAAAGCAAATACCTGCCCTTTAAAGCCATCGGAAACCGGAAGACCGCCAAGATTGTCAACGACATCGCCATCTATTTTGTCATCGGAAACCTGTGTGTAGTAATATCCATTCAGCCCGATGCTCCAAGGCTTGAACTGATAACCGATTAAATAGTCAAAATGGAATTCCTGCCCTGATTGATATTCGGTGTCGTTGTTCTTGGTATTAAAGTCATACATGATCTTGCTCGATACTTCAAAGCCGCCGTCGCTTAAGTAGGTGAATCCGAATATGGGCTCGAATGTCCAATAATTTCTGCTGGTATTTGCAAGACGTTTTTTATCAGAGGATCCGGTTGGAATAAAGATATCAAGACCTGTCACAAAATGCCAGTTCTTAGAATGCCATGACAGAATGAAAGGGTCGACAATAATATCGCCGAGGTTGAAATTGCTGTCGCTGTTTCCCATCATATCGACATTAACATTGACTATCGGAACAAAAACATGCATTCCCCAGTAACCACCGAATATCTGCTGATTGGTAACATGCAGCAAGCGAAAGGTATTTGCGGTGACTTTCAGGTCGAAATCATCTATGTCGCTCCCATCCTTAATTTTAAGTTTGTCGGCATTATAGTAAGTGAAGTAGTTCAGAAAGTATGTGCCGGGAGGAGGAACCGCCCCAGCCATAAAGTCCTCAGCGCCATTCGGATAGGCTCCGCCACCGGATTCAGTAGCTGATGCCTCTCTCTGTCCCATAATGAACAGACTGAGAAGAACTAATACAATGCAGATCACAAATGATTTTTTCATAAACCCTCCTTTTTTAAATTTCAAGAAATTACCATAGATTTCGGATTATAGTCAACACTATTATATTAATATTAAACGTGGAGAGGGATTTTATCCCTTAATAACTCCGATCGGCCTGAGACGCGCAACTTTCTTTGATATCCCAGCCTTATGAACTACTTCCACTACATTTGAAATATCCTTATATGCTTCAGACATTTCCTCGGCAAGGGTTTCTCTTCCGGCAGACCTGACAATGATTCCCTTATCCTCCATCTCTTTCCATATTGCCCGGCCTTTTGCTTTTTTTATTGCCTGATGTCTTGACATGATTCTGCCGGCCCCGTGGCACGTTGAACCAAAAGTCTCTTTCATCGCCTTCTCAGTTCCAAGAAGCACATATGACGCCCTTCCCATATCACCCGGTATCAGGACAGGCTGACCAAGGGGCCTGTAGATCCCGGGCAGTTCCGGGTGACCTGGAGGGAATGCCCTTGTCGCGCCCTTTCTGTGGACTATCAGTTTCATCTTTCTTCCATTGACTTCATGCTCTTC
>JGI20213J14113_1000040_pt1 | contig 24498 bp, 20 predicted proteins | sample WetSurMetagenome_3_FD_14113 | JGI IMG/M metagenome (IMG submission 14113) | reverse complement strand
GACCTCAATGAAAAAGGTTTTTGTATTAGGGTCTACCGGATCGATNGGGATAAATTGCCTGAACGTAATAAGCAATTTGAGGAATGGTTTTGAAGTAACNGGTNTGACTGTAAACTCAAACACCGAATTACTTCTTGAACAGATTAGAGAGTTTAATCCAAAAGTAGTTGTTGTACGAGATGAGAGTGCAGCAAAGAAAATCTCTGGCAAGATTCCAAGTGCCTGTGAATTATTAGTTGGTGAGGATGGATTAATAAAAGCTGCTTTAGAAATCGAATACGATATTTTTATGGGAGCGATGGTTGGATTTGCTGGATTAGCTCCAACTATCGAAGCAATAAAGAGAGGAAAGAGAATTGCACTTGCAAACAAAGAGACTCTTGTAGTTGCTGGAGAAATTGTTACAAATCTTGTTCTTGAGAATAGTGCTGAGATAATTCCGGTTGATTCCGAACATAGTGCCATTTATCAATGCCTGGTTGGTGAAAATTTAAACGAGGTTGAAAAATTAATCCTCACTGCTTCCGGAGGACCATTTCGTGATAAAGATAAATCGTTTTTCGAAAATGCAACTGTTGATGAAGCGCTCAATCATCCGAACTGGAAAATGGGAAGCAAGATCACTATTGATTCAGCAACAATGATGAACAAAGGTCTTGAAGTTATTGAAGCACATTGGCTATTTGGATTGCCGGCAGATAAGATTGATGTTGTTATTCATCCGCAATCAATAATTCATTCGATGGTTCAGTTTGTTGATGGCTCGATGAAAGCACAACTTGGTTTGCCTGATATGAAGCTTCCAATTCAGTATGCACTAACTTTTCCAGTACGGGTTCAAAATGATTTCCCACGAACCAGTATGCCGGCAATTAGTTCTCTAACTTTCTATGAACCGGACCTATCAAAATTTGAATGTTTGAAACTCGCATTTGATGCATTGAATACAGGAGGAACTGCTCCCTGTATTCTGAATGCAGCAAATGAGGTTGCCGTCAGTAAATTTTTACATAAAGAAATAAAGTTCTCACATATTCCCTTGTTAATAAACAAAGCTTTGGATAAAGTTGAGAATAATTTATCACCCGATTTGGGAACGATATTTGAGTGTGACAGGGTCACCAGAGAATTTGTGATGACATTAGCATAACCTCTGGATGCTTGTTGCAGGATACTGGATGCTGGTTTGAATCAAAGTAAATTTTTTTCAGCATCTGGAATCCAGTATCAAGCATCAAATGAACGATACAAATTGAAAAATTTTTTGAAATATTTTTAACTGAGAAACAGGAGTTACTTTTTTAATGGATTATATAATTTATTTTGCGATTACCATTGGCATACTTGTTTTTATTCACGAGTTGGGACACTTTCTTGCTGCAAAGATGACCGGAATGCGAGCTGATGTTTTCGCGATCGGATTTGGAAAACGACTTTTCGGATACAATAAAAAATCAGGATTCAGCTTTGGAAATCTACCAAAGGATTTTGATGGCGAAGGAAATACCGATTATAGGTTATCACTGCTTCCACTTGGAGGTTATGTTAAAATTGCCGGAATGGTTGATGAAAGCTTCGATACTGAATTTGCTAACAAAGAACCGCAGCCTTACGAGTTCCGTTCTAAAAACTTCTGGCAAAAAACTTTTGTAATTAGTGCCGGCGTATTAATGAATCTCCTTCTCGCCATTTTTATTTTCTGGGGAGCTAATTTCTTCAAAGGAAAACCGGTTACACTTACTACTACAGTTGGCTATGTTAAAACCGACAGCCCTGCTGATTCTGTTGGCTTTATGAAAGGTGATATTGTCCAAACAATTAATGGTGTGGCAGTTAACAATTGGGATGATCTGCGAGCTGAGATCTACATTAACACAATCGGTGAAAATCTTAATGTAAATGTTTTACGTAATGGAGTAGAAGAAAATATATTCGTTCCTCGAAAAATGATCCCTGATATTGAAAAACAGGGAGAATTAATTTCTCCGGATGGATTCAAACCTTACGTTGCTGAAGTAATGAAAGATTCTCCTGCTGAAAAAGCAGGACTCCTTTCTGGTGATATTGTTTATTCTCTCAACGATAAAGTGCTGGGTGGTTCATCTGAATTTATTGAAATCGTTTCGCAGAGTGCTGGTATTGAATTACAAGCTTGTGTAGTTAGAGCAAGCGATACTTTAAATTTTGCAGTTACTCCCGGCAGTGATGGGAAAATCGGTATAGCAATTAATGATATTTTTGAAGGAAGGTCAGAGTATAAAACATTCGGATTCTTTGAATCGTTCTACGTTGCAAGTGCTGATCTTATTAATCTCACAAAAGTAACTTTCAGCGTTGCAAGCAAAGTTATCGGCGGACAGGTTGAATTTGGAAAAGCTTTTGGCGGACCGGTACGCATAGCACAGCTTGCAGCCAAATCTGCTGATGTTGGTATTGAAAGTTTCCTTTTCTTCCTTGCAGTTCTAAGTTTAAGTCTTGCTTTGATTAATATTATGCCTTTTCCTGTTCTCGATGGCGGACATTTGCTGATGATAGCTATCGAAACAATTGCAAGAAGAGAAATACCCGTTAAAGTAAAAATTGCAATTAATAACACTGGCTTTGTGCTGTTGTTACTCCTGATGGCATTCATACTTTATAATGATATACTTTCGTTGTAAAAGACCAAGATTAATTTCAAAACAGATCGCAGGTAAACTCCTCCTATCACTTTATTCAACCTGTTATAAAATTTAATCCACCGCTCGCCTATTAACTCAATAAGTTTGATCAGTAAAACAAGCCCCGTGAAGTAAACGGGGCTTATTTATCTTGACAAGCAATAAGTTTATATTTGATGAGAAGAGAGAAAAAAATACCTTTGGGTTTACAGGAAAGTTTAAAAGAGCAGCATCCTTCAAAAGAAATGAAATTAAGCCGTAAACAATTATACTGGATCAGCCAGATTACCGGATGGTACTTTTTTGTCGGGATAAATCTGTTCATCATCTCCTCATTCGAAGAAGTAAGCTGGCAGAGAGTTTTGGTCTGGATATTTCTTGGAATCCTTGGAATACTCTTCACCCATATTCTCCGCAGAATAACAAGAAGAAATAACTGGCTGAACCTTCCTCTTAAAAACACAATCCCAAGAGTTTTAATCGCCAGCATAATTACAGGAATAATAATCTATGCATTAATTTTTGCAGCAAGCTATATAGCAAAAACTTTACCGCCTGACCAATTTACCAGTGCAAGACTTATCGCTGGAATAGTGAATATGAGCGGAATTATTCTGTTCTGGAACCTCATCTATTTCATTGTTCACTATATGGAGAATTATAAAAAGAAGGAAATTGAATCGCTGATCTGGGAAGCTGCAGTTAAAGATTATGAATTGAAAACTTTGAAGTCACAGTTAAATCCTCATTTTATGTTTAACGCAATGAACAGCATCCGTGCGTTGATTGAAGAAGATCCTGAATCAGCTAAAGTAGCAATTACAAAACTTTCAAATATACTTCGTTATTCTTTGCAGATGGAACGGATGGAAAGAGTTCCGCTTGAAGATGAAGTGGAAACAGTCAAAAATTATCTTGATCTTGAAAGAATAAGATTTGAAGACAGACTGAAATATAAACTCGATATTGATAGAAGCACACAGAAGATTGAAATACCTCCAATGATGATTCAAACATTGGTGGAAAACGGAATAAAGCACGGAATTGCAAAACGTACCGAGGGCGGTGAGGTTCTGTTAAGATCAAAAATGATTACGACATCAAATGGTCCAAAATTAAAAATTGAAATAAGGAACAGCGGACATTTCAGCGAAGAGCAGTTGAAAAGCTCAAATGGATTTGGAGTGAGCAATACAAAACACAGACTCAATCTTCTCTTCGGTGATGATGCACATTTTTCCATAATGAATGAGAACGGGAACACTGTTCTAGCAGAAATAGAAATTCCAGTAGGGTCAAACCAAAACAATTAAGAGGGAAATAAAATGAAAGCTTTAATAATTGACGACGAAAGATTAGCACGCACAGAATTAAAAAGGCTGCTGACACCTTTCAAGGATTTACAGGTTGTCGGCGAAGCAGTAAACGCAGAAGATGCACTCGAAAAAATAAACGAGTTGAAACCGGATCTTATTTTTCTTGATATCCAAATGCCGGGAAAAACAGGGTTTGAACTTCTGGAAGAATTGGACAGCGTTCCAACAGTTGTCTTCACCACAGCTTACGATGAATATGCATTAAAAGCTTTTGAGTATAATGCACTCGATTATTTATTGAAACCAATCGAACCGAAACGTCTAGAAGAAACCGTAAACAAGCTGATTGAAAAAGGAAGAAAAAAAGCTGCCGTTGAAACTGACACGGAAACATTAACAGAAAGCGACCAGGTTTTTGTAAAAGATGGCGACAGATGCTGGTTCGTTAAGCTGGAAAAAATCAGATTGCTGGAATCTGAAGGAAATTATGTCAGGCTTTTCTTTGAAGACAACAAGCCGCTGATTCTCCGTACGCTTAATTACCTCGATGAAAGACTTGACAGCAAAGTGTTTTTCCGTGCAAACAGAAAACACATCATCAATCTAAAATGGGTTGATTCAATTGAGCCATGGTTAAACGGTGGTTTGCTCGTTAAACTTAAGGACGGTCACAAAGTTGAAGTCTCAAGAAGGCAAGCGGTTAAATTTAAAGATATGCTGAGCTTGTAGTTTTTATTCTGTCATTGCGAATCCCGATGACGAATCGAGATAAAGCAATCTCTATTTCGACCTTAGATTGCTTCGTCGTTTCACTCCTCGCAATGACAATACGGAAGGCTAGTTAAACAACTCCCACGCTAAACCGAATTTGATATTTCTTTCTGGCATTGGGTAATACGGAGTGATGTAGTACTCATTACCGAACAAATTTTCCCACTGAAAATAGAATATTGCAACTTTCTGTATCTCACCTGCTAAATTGAAATCGAGTTTGTTGGTTGACTCGACTGAAGTAACACCTAGATAATAATATTCAGAAGAATTTATTTTCCCAGTATAATAAAACTTGAAGCCGGCTTTCAAATTAAGATTATCTTCGAAGAAATGATCATTAACATAAAGTCCGCCGATGAATTGCCAATCTGGAATATTCGCTGTTTCATCAATATAGTTTTCTAAAGTTCCATCGTATTTAGCTTTTATATAATATGAAGTATTCGTCTCCAATAATAACAGCCAAAATTTGTAATTCAAGTTTAGTCCAATGCCTTCTATTACTGATGAATAATTTATAATAATTTCTGGGCCACCTGACCAGAATCGGTAATCAGAATACTTGTTATTAAAGTACTTCGCATCAAACAATAAACCTGAATCTTCAAAACGGAATCCGGTTTCAAATGAGGGAGCTTCTCCATTGAGGTATTCATCTCTAACTGAATAGCCAGCATAAAACGAAAATAAATTATTTAACATATATCGTAAGTCTATCCCTATTCCCCCATAGTTACCCATATTCGGATTAATCCAATCTAACGTCTTAAAAAAGATTGAAAGTTTAAGAGATTTGTCTAATGTGTGTAACGATATCAAGCCAGCGATACTATAACGTTCGTCCTCACTATTCGAGTCACCATAATTATTATGAATATCTGTCATTATTTTTTGATATTCACTCAACAGCTGTAAAGTGATATAGTCAAAACTGTAATAGAAATTTAGAGATGCCCCGAATTTTTTATTCTCCTCATCTCTGCTAATATCAATACTATCCTGAAAATCCCTCAATTCATCAAGCCCATATCTGTAATAAATAGACAAATCCAGTTGTGAATAATCAAATGGTTTTGCAAGCGTTCTCAGACCAACATTGTGCTGCGTGATATCAAGTTTTTGGTTTGGATAAAAAACCGGGGCAGCAATCGGATCGTAAAGATCAGCGTTTGGATCTTCAGAACTTCTTGAGAGGCTGTCATAATCAACACCACCGTTTAAACCCTGTTCTTTATCAACATAATAATAGTACGCCTGAAGATTAACAGAATTAGATAATAAATATTTCAGCTTTGTGTTAAACTGCCATAAACTAAGTTCGGTGTTCGTATAAGTCTCATCTTTTGATCTGTTCGTTAACTGAAAAGAGTAATTCCATCTCTTTGCAACCATCGCAGAAAACTTTCCGTCAATCATTGCTTCGCCGTCTGGTCCTTCATAATATCTTATACGAGCATAAGGCATAGGCGGAATAAAATCTCGTGTAATAAAATTTACTGCGACTGGACTATTATACGGTCCGTATAAAAATCCGCGTGGAGAAGGAACAATTTCTATCGAATCAATATCTTCACTCTGAATGAGGTTGAGATCAAGGGAGTTTGTGTACCGGTTATTCAAGAACACCCCATCCTGCAGATAGCTTATTCCGCTATTCCCGACACCATAAATAAATGTTTCATTCGGATAGCCGATAAATCCAAAATCCTTAGTAAAATTCAAGCTGAATGATCTGAGAAGATCACCTGTGTAACGGTATTGATCAAATAAAAACGTTCGCTTATTGATGATTGTGCTAACATCCGTAAGCGGTATTCCCTGGATAGGGGCAATCGTGTCGGACTTTACTTTGGTTGTGAGGATTGAGTCGGAAACTGCAGTTGTGTCACTAATTTGAACAAAATTCGTATCTGGAATCGTCCGTGTATTCTGATTTAATAGCGAATCAACTCCCTGGGGAAAGATAAAAGTAGAGAAAAGTACGAATGATGAAAGAAGTTTAAACATTAATTGTACTTTGAGAAAAAATTCATAGTTAACATAAACAAAATAGAGAATTATTAAAGAGCAAAAAATCTGCTACTCGATCGACCAAAACCCTGGCAAACCCGAATCTCATTCCAAGCCTTATTTATAAGGGTTTGAGCGTAATTAATTTTGTTCAAAATATTTTGTTTCAAATAAATATTAAGTATTTTTCGCTCGTAAGTATCATTCACATTTAATCGGAGGGATCAACATGGCTAAATCAATGACGAAGAGTCAAATCATTACGCATCTTGCTGCCAAAACCAAAACCACCAAAAAAGTTTCTGCTCAGTTTTTGGAAGAGTTGGTAAAACTATCATACAAGGAAGCAAAAAAAGAATTTGTACTTCCAGGTCTTGGCAAGCTCAAAGTCGCCCAGAGAAACCAGAGAATGGGAAGAAACCCCGCTACTGGCGAATCAATTCTAATTCCAGCAAAAAAAGTTTTGAAATTCAGAATTTCCAAAGCTGCAAAAGATGCAATCCTGAAATAATCCAGTGCATTTAATTTTTAAGCGAAGGATGAGTAATTGTTCTTCGCTTTTTTATTTTAATCTCTTCAGCATGGTTATTAAAAAATCAGAGAGTTGTTAAAAATGAAAAATTATTTTGCCCTTTCGATAATTTGTACGTTTATACTTTTTATCTCCTGCAGTGTTAATACTGAGAAAAAAGAATTAATGCACTTTCCTGTTGATGACTTGAATAGAGTAGTTGCACAGTCAGACATTCAACTTGATAAAGCAAACTCAAGTGATGGCAAAGGCTCAATAAAAATTGATGCAACTGCACCAGTCAATATTCCTCTCTACAATGTAAATGATATTCGGGTTGATGACACACAAATTATTTACGAAGCAAAAGTTAAATCTGAATCACTCAACGGTCAGACTTTGCTGGAAATGTGGTGTGTATTTAAAGATAAGGGCGAATTCTTTTCAAGAGGATTTGATTCTGTCATATCCGGCACATCAGATTGGAAAACAATTAAAACCGTTTTCAATTTAAGAAAAGGAGAAATGCCCGATCAGATAAAGCTAAATATTATGGTCAATGGTGTTGGTACTGTTTGGATTGATGATATCCATTTATCAAAACTATGATCAATATTATTTATAAAGTTGAGCAAACTCTAAATCCTTCCGAGTTCATAGTTGTGTTGAACCGAAGCACTTTAGGTGAGCGCAGACCGGTCAATAATTTTAAACGAATTTCCGAAATGTGCAAAAACGCAAACCTGATTGTTACCGCTAGATTAGATGGAAAGCTTATCAGTATTGCTCGTTCAATAACAGATTTTGTTTACTGCACATACCTTTCAGACTTAGCAGTTGATAAAGAATTTCAGAAGAAAGGAATCGGGAAAAGATTAATTGAGGAAACAAAGAAACAGTCACCACTGGCAAAACTCATTTTGCTTTCAGCTCCAGCAGCTACTGACTACTATCCCAAAATCGGAATGAAGAAGCATGACTATTGCTTTATCTTAGATGATATAAAGGAACTCAAGTAGGATATTCTGTTTTGGTTGCCAAGTAAAAAGTTTACGGCATTTTTCCTTCCTAATTGTTAACTTTGTCCAACCAATCAAAAATATTTGTTCAATTTAAACCCGGTACAAATGAAAAATCTTTTTAATCTCCTGCTGCTTATTTCACTTTTCATCAGCTGCTCACACAACCATAACAACAAAATTCACGACATCATTCAACCAATTAACCTTGAAGAAGGAATAGAAAAAGAAATTGTTATCAGTGACTTGTTTTACGCAGAGCATTATAATTTAACTTTCACTCCAAATGAAAATCTGGATGTGGTTCACGATACAGTGAATAATATTCTAAAGCTAAAAGCAAAAGATGGATTTACAGGATTAGATGTTTTACAATTTACATTTGAGAATCAACAATTTTACATTCCATTCAAGCTTGAACCGAGGAAAAAATATCTCTTCACATATATGCCAAAAGGTAAACCGAAGCAGGTAAATCTTTTCGGACAGTTTAACAGCTGGGACAGGTCAAGCCTACCAATGAGTGATGCAGATAAAAACGGGATTTATGAAATAAGCATACCGCTTGATCCGGGCAGATATGAATACAAATTTTTTGTTGATCGAAAAGAGCTTATTGACCCGCAAAATCCCGTAAGGGTTCCAAACGGTATGGGAGATTTTAACTCAGTAATAATCATTGAATCGGATAAAGAAGATAAAATGTATCTTCACACATTGAATTACCAGGCTGAGGATCAAACAAAACGATATAATTATTATTTGGAGGGAGTACATTCACCACTTGATAGAGAAGCTGACATAGTCGCGTTATTAGATAATCAGGTAATCAACAGCAGTCTTATTAAGGTTGAAGAAAACAAAATTACTTTAATGTTTCCTGATGATCTTGTAGAAGGGGAAAGATATATCAGAGTTGCTGTGCGTTTGCATAGTAAATTTTCAAATATTCAATCCACAAGGATTATAGATGGAATTCCTGTTAATAATGATTCTCCACCAAGCTGGAATGATGCAATAATTTATTCGCTAATGATTGACCGTTTCAATAATGGTGATCCTTCAAATGATAATCCCGTAAATCATGATTCTCTTTTCGCAATGGCTAACTATTATGGAGGTGATTTACAGGGCATCGTCAGTAAAATAAACGAGGGATATTTTGATCAGCTCGGAATAAACACTTTTTGGATTTCTCCGATCGTTGACAACACAAACAAAGCTTACAGAGAATATCCGCCACCTCATAGATATTACACCGGATACCATGGCTACTGGCCAACATCGCTCGAGCAGGTAGAAGAACATTTTGGTGATATGAACCTGGTGAAAAAGCTGGTTGAAACAGCACATAATGAAAATATAAAAGTTTTGTGGGATTATGTCGCTCATCATGTTCATGAGGAACACCCGTTATGGAAGGAACATCGTGACTGGTTTGGAATGCTTGAGCTGCCCGATGGAAGAAAAAATCTTCGTCTTTGGGATGAGTACCGTTTAACAACATGGTTTGAACCGTATATGCCTTCTTTCGATTATACATCTTCAAAAGAAGCGCTCGAAACTATGACTGACAATGCTGTCTGGTGGTTAACTGAAACTAATGCTGATGGTTTCAGGCACGATGCTGTTAAGCATGTTCCAAATGAGTTTTGGAGACTTCTTACTAAAAAAATAAAAGAAAAAATTGAACTTCCTGATGAGACGAAAGTTTATCAGATTGGTGAAACATTCGGCGGATATGATCTAATCAGTTCGTATGTAAGTAATGGACAATTAAGTTCACAATTCAATTTTAATCTATACGATACTGCAATACCAGTTTTTCTTGATTCTGAAAGTTCATTCGAGATGCTTGAAAATCAAATGCAAAAAACTTTTCAGGTTTATGGTGTAAACCATTTGATGGGCAACCTTGTCAGCAGTCACGACAAAATTCGCTATATGGCTTATGCAGATGGTGATCTCGAAATAAACGATGGACGAGCAAGTGATTTTGCATGGACAAATCCGCCAAAGGTTGATAATCCATCCAGCTATGACAAGTTGAAGCTTCACCTTGCATACATTTTAACAATTCCCGGTGTACCGGTTATCTATTATGGCGATGAAATTGGAATGACTGGTGCTGCTGATCCGGATAACAGAAGAATGATGCGATTTGACGATGATCTGAATGAAAATGAAAAGCAAACACTTAAAGATGTAAGCAAAATAATTCATATCAGAAAAAATCATCCTGCCTTGAGATATGGTGACTTCTTAACTCTTCAAGCTGATAAAAATATTTACGCTTATGTGAGATCAGATATGAACGAAAGAATACTGGTTGTTATTAATAAAAGCGAAATGGAACAGAATGTTAATTTAACTCTTCCTGCTATTTATTCGGTAAGAGGAGCTAGTGAGTTGATAACCGGTGAATCATTACAAGTCAGAGAAAATGTAATTAAAATAAACATTAGTGGAATCAGCTATCTGATTCTGAAATTAAATTGATGAAAAAGTTCATTGCTCTATTGAGAGGAATTAATGTAAGCGGACAAAAGCAAATAAAAATGTCCGAACTTAAATCTCTGTTTGAAGAAATTGGGTTCCAAAGTGTTGAAACATATATCCAAAGCGGTAATGTAATTTTTTCAAGCAAAGAAAAATCAACTAATAAACTCGAGAAAAAAATCTCGGTAGCTTTAAAGGCAGAGTTTGGTTTCGATGTTCAGATAATCGTAATTACTCCGGATGAAATTGAATACGTCCTTAAGTCCAATCCTTTCATCAAAAAGAAAAAAGAGACCGATAAATTGTATGTGATATTTCTTGCAATAACTCCTTCTGATGAAGGCATAAAAAAGCTGAAGACAATTGATTATTCGCCGGAAAAATACTTCATTGATGGGAGGTATATCTACTTATTTGTCCCAAATGGATATGGCAAAGCTAAACTGAATAATAACTTCTTCGAGAATAAACTTAAGGTTTTCGGAACAACGCGAAATCTTAAAACTATTAAAGCACTTCTTGAGTTGACTGAAATGCACTAAATCATTTAGCCTGTTTTAGTAACTTTACACATTAGAAAATAAAATACTAATTGTTGCGGGAAGGAAGAAAAGTGAAGAAAGTAATTGTTTTTTTAATTCTGGTGTTACTCGCTGTATCCTGTGGAGAAAAAAAAGATCAGAAACAACAAAGTGACCTGGAATTAAAAATGAATAGCATTGCAGAAGGATATGTTAAACTTGTTCTTGAGATGGGTAAATATGATCCTTTGTATGTTGATGCATACTATGGTCCAAAAGAATGGAAACCAAAAGAAGAAAATCTCCAAATTGATTCGACCGCAGACGATAAATTAATTAATACAGCAGATTCTCTTTTAAATGAGCTTGAACTGCTAAGTGAGTTTTCTGCAACTGAACTTGAGACTCTTCGATACCGTTATCTCTACAAACAGTTATTTGCTGTTAAAACTAAAATCATAATTTTAAACGGTTCCATTCTTCCCTTCGACCTCGAATCAAGAGCTTTGTATGATGTTTCTCCTACTGAGGAAAAGGAAGCAGATTTTCAAATTGTAATTGATGAGCTTGATAAAATACTTCCGGGTAAAGGGGACATTGGAGAAAGAATTACTAAATTCAAGATGGAGTTTGAGGTACCAAAAGAAAAAATCGCTGCTGTCTTTGATGCAGCCATTAAAGAATGTAAAAAAAGAACAAGCAAGTATATCACTCTTCCAGCCGGTGAAAAATTTAAAGCAGAATATGTTGTTGGGAAACCCTGGGGAGCGTATAACTGGTATAAAGGAAATTTTTTCAGCGTTATCCAAATAGCCACTGACTTTCCCGTTTACATTGAAAGTGCTATTGGAACTGCAGCACACGAAGGCTATCCCGGTCATCACGTTTACAATACTTTGCTGGAACAAAACCTTGTTAAAAATAATGGATGGGTAGAGTATACAATTTATCCGCTTTACTCTCCGCAGTCACTAATTGCTGAAGGCACCGCTGTTGTGGGTGAAGAGATGCTTTTTCCTGGTAATGAAAGAATGGAATTTGAAAAGGAAGTATTATTCCCACTCGCTAAACTAGACACAACGAATGCTGACCTCTACTACAAGGTTATATACTTGCAGGAAAAACTTAGTAATGCCGGAGTTTTGGCTGCTAAAAATTATCTTAACGGTGATTGGACAAAAGATGAAACAGTAGCATGGCTGCAAAAGTATCAACTTAGAACGAAGGAGAGAGCAGAAAAATTTCTTTCCTTTATCGAAACATTTAGAAGTTATGTGGTCACTTATAAAATGGGTGAAGTGATAGTCCGCGAGTATGTTGAGCGAAATGGCGGGACAGAGGATAATATTGCAAGGAAATGGGAAATATTGACAAAGTTGATATCAACACCGCAAACACCATCGGGTTTACTAGATTAAGGGAGTTCAGCTTTTAGTTTTTTAGCGATAAGGGAAAAAGTTTCCTGATCAAGTGAGACTTCTCTAAAAATTGACTGAAGAAATTCTTTATCAATCCTGACGAAATCTTCTTCTCTCGGAGAGACAACTATTCCTCCCAAATCAATCACCGCAGGACTTATCAGCATTTTATCGGGATCATCTTTATAGAAACATTCAGGACGATGCTTACTTCTTAAAAATATTATCATTCTCCACCCGAATATTTCATCATAAGTAGAAATTATATTTAGCATAGGTTCAGGACCTGCCTTAGAAATTTTCCTATACACTTCAAAAATTTTTACAAATGATTTTTCAATTCTCTGCTGTTCAATTGATTCAATTAAAATTAATTTTCTTAACCCATCATCAATAAAAGAAGTGGTGATGCATTCATCTTCCTGGATAATGATTTCATAATCATTTTTCAACTGCTGGATATCATCTTCTATTGGCATAAAGTTTTTAGTTCCAGCCTGATAATGCAAATGGTCAGGTGCTGATGCACCGCAGGCTGGACCGTTGTATACAAGCGTATAGCCAGGAGAAAGTAATTTAGTCAGCTCAAGGAATTCGCCAAAAGACTCAATTATCCTCTGTGGACTATGATCCAACGAACTGATTGTAAAATGCTGCGGGAGAATCGGAAATGGATTGCAAAGTAAAATAAAATCGTTTTTGATTTTAATTCCTTTCTGCTCTTTGGGAAGATTTTCAATACACAGAAAACACTGCCGGTTCTTTATTGAGCTTTCATCAACTTGTGCTGATGTTGATTTTATTCTACCCGGATTAATTTGAACTTTCAGCTTAAACCCATCAAACCAGAAGGACTTAGTTCGAACATTTTTAAGAGCATCATAGTTCTCTCTCATAAATTCCCAGCTATTTAACTGAGAGTTGAAAAGATAATCTGCAGCAGAAGCATAATTATTACTGGTGATTAAGCTTTCAATTTGAACATCACTTAAAAATATTTGCGCTTGTAGTTTCAAGATTTCCTGGTTTGATTTATTTCCTGACGTAAAAGTATTTCTTTTGTACGAAGAGTATCCTTATAAAAATTATTCGTATTCTGCTTCTCGATTGAAAGCGAAGCATCNGTATTTCCACCCCATCTTCTGCACAAGTAAATCGGTTCGNAAATTCTTCCTATTTTAAATTCACGAGAAATGGCAAGTCCAACAGCATAATCCTCACCATAACTAACATTTGGAAACTTTACTGCTTTAATAATTGGAGTATAATAGCTTCTTGGTGCACCAAGTCCATTAATTCTCAAAGCATTATTGTGTCCGTTTTCATCAGTCCACTCACGATGATCAATTGTTCCCGGGGGAATTTCGTTCAGGTTAAAATCTGTTAATTTATAACTTCCGATAACCATGGCACATTTTTCTTCATAGAACTTATCAGCTATTTTCTGTAGTGTATTTTTATCTGAATATAAATCATCGCTGTCAAGCTGAACAGAAAACTTACCGCACTCAGGATGAGAGATTGCTTCATTCCAGCATCCACCGATTCCCAAATCGAATCTTTCGGGAATTATGTGGACAACCCGTTTGTCTTGTGATGACTTGTTTCTTATTAATTCTGTAGTTCCATCATTAGAATGGTTATCAACAATAATAACATTAAAACTGAATTTTGTTTTTTGTTTTAAAGCTGAGTTGATTGAATCACCGATTGTATTTGCTCTATTCTTCACAGGAATTATAACCGAAGCTTCACAGTTAAACTTATCTTCAAAACTAACTGACTTTTTTATCTTTGGATCAACATATGCACCAATCTCTCTCAGGTGATGTGTGAAAACCTTTTCCATTTCAATCTGCACTTCACGGTTTTTGGGATTTACGTAATCAAAGATTTTATTGGATTCAGAGGCCTCATCACTTGATTGGACAGAATAAAGCGGTTCAGGAATTCTTACTATACTCGAGCGGGACGAAATTGACAATCTTAAATCATATAATCCTGAATAAAAAAAATTGTTTTTTTGTGAGAATAAATTAGGCAGAGAAATCTTAGCCAGATCTGTTCTTATCATAAAGCAATTACCGAAATCAAAATCATCTCTGACACTTCCAGTTTGATAATCAATAAGGGGATGCAGGATAAGTTTTTCTGATTGCTTTTCATAATAATCAGAATAAATCCAGCAAGCTTGTGTATTAATTGCCTTTGAAATCAAACCATCAATAGTATTTATTGTTAACTCTACCTGTTTAGTTCCATTTATCAGCAATAAGTATGGAGTTGAAGTTTTTTCAATTACTTTTCTCATAGTAATACTGCCGAAGGGATGATCTGATTTGATTAGTGAAAATGTGTTATTGGTGATTTCGTTTTTTGATATAACAATAATCTTCTCAATCAATTTAATTTTAGTACGGTTTGAAATAATTTTGGTGGCGATACCGCTGTCAAAAGAAAATATTACAGCTGTTATTTTTTGATTATTATCCATTTCTCAGGAAGCCTTATTCATTTCTTCTAAATAAATCTTTAATACTTTATCAGTTACACTATCAATATCAAAATTTTCTATTACTCTCTTCCTTGCGTTTTCACCAAACTCAATTTGTTTCTCCTTAGATTCTATCAGCAATTTTAATTTGGCATTCAAATCAACGGAATTCTTATTTTCAAAAAGATAAGAAGTTTGCCCATCAACTGCGATGTCAAGTACGCCTTCAGCTTTAGAGCAAACGGAAGGCTTTTTCATTGCCATCGCCTCAACGAGAGCTATTCCAAATGCTTCCGAATGTGATGGGAATGCAAAAATATCCATTGCAGCAAGGACTTCGGGCGTGTCTCCTCTATATCCTGAAAAAATTAAATTATTCAACTGATAATCTCTGGCGAGCTGTTTTATTTTATCACCATATTCGGCTTCTCCCCGGCTGGGTTCGCCAACAACTAAAAACTTCAGATTGGAATACTCTTTATTCAACTCGCTTGCAGCCCAAAGAAATTCTTCGTGACCTTTTCCGGGTGTAAACCTTGCCAGCATTCCAATTACTATTTCTTTAGATTTAATATTGAATTCATCTCTAACTTTTTTTCCATTAACTTTTTCAGGATCAAATTTTTTTGTATCAATTCCATTAGGCAGATTCATAATGTTTTGGGGTTTAACAGGTGTGGTTTCAATCAGGTTGTTTTTTATAACTGTGCTTATAGAAAAAACCTTTCTCACGCGTTTATACAATAGGCTATGCAAAAAATCTTTCTTAACTATAAACGATCCGACTTGCTTCGTAAGAAAAAGAGGAATTTTACTATTAGCTAAAAATAATGCAGGAACTAAAAACCATAAATCTTTCGAAGCCTGTGTATGAACAATCGAATAATTATTATTTCTGATAAGAAGAGCTAGTCGTATTGTATTTACAGGATGAAAATAACCGCTGGCTTTAAACGGGTGCAACATGATTCCCATATTATTTGCTTCAATGTGTATCCTGGAATCAGCGGCACAGATAAGTTCAACTTTTATATCTCTCTTTAACAGTTGTTGTATTGAGGTAAGTGTAAACATTTCCAGCCCACCCCAGCTTTTTGATAAGCAGGAATAAAGTATTTTCATTAAAACTTATCAGTAAATTTTTTTCAGCTCTGAATTTTTAAAGTAATGTAAAAGTATTTCATCAAAATTGAAACCCTTTTCAGCCATTACGGCGGCACCAATCTGGCAAAGTCCAACACCGTGTCCCCAGCCGGCACCGTAAAGAATAAATTTTTCGGGAATATTTTTTCCTATCTTTTTTACAATAAATGCTGAACTATACAAGTGAGTTTTTGATAACAATCTTCTTATCTCCAATTCTTTGCCTACCGTTAAAGTTTTGCTGGAGCCCACTATTTTAAGCTTAACCAATCGTGAAGATTCGCCTCTCTCAACAGGAATAAGGTCGATGATATTTCCAAAATCAATTCCACTTTTTTGTTTGATGAGAGAAGATAATTCATCCTGTGTATACTCAACTTTCCATCTGAAGAAGTCTTTTGTCTCACGATCATAATCAACGAGTATGTGCGAAAGTATTTTGCGGTCAGTAGTATTGCAATAAGAAGCAGGATTACTCCTAATCCACTTTTCAGAATTTGTTTCATCTGAAAAATCAAGCTTAAAATTTTCAGGTTCAAATTTGTAATCCACAACTGACATTAAATAAGGGTGCTTTACAGGGTCCCATACATTTTCAAATGATTCCGTTACTCCACCACAGCATTTTGAATATCTTGCATCACAAACATTACCTCCGCTTAAAAGAACTACGCCCTTAGTTTGTTCAACTGCTTTGAAAGATGCATCCGAAATTATCTTTGTAACCCCCTGAAATCTCTGACAATGATCATCAGCACAAACATCGAACAAGTTATGATCTTCCCTGTCGTACCATCTTATCAATTCATCTTTAAACTCAAGTGATGTTTCGTGAATCTCCTTGTTTTCTTTTAATTTATTTGATCTGGCAATCTGAGCAAGAACCCAGCTTCTTGCAATAACAGCTTGTGCCTTAAGTAATTCAATAGAACTTTTAGCACTCATTTCTGAAGAAATAACACTGGTTAAATATCTTTCCAGCGGTATATGATTTATGGCGATAATTCCATCTTCAGTCTTCAATAAAAGGAGAGAATAAATAAATCTTTGCTTTTCTTTTCTTTCCCAATGGAATTTGCTGCCTATTATTACGTCTTTAAGTAGGAAAGATTCAGAAATGGGATCGGAGGGTATAAATTCTATTTGATTAATTCCTTCAACTTCATGCTTGCTGCTTTTGCATATAATCCGATCATTTTTTAATTCGGCGGTATAGACACCACTAAAAGAATCTTTGAATCCAGTTACACTGAAATCTCCATACAACTCAAATTTTATTTTCTTATCAGTGAGAATTCCAACGCTGATATATGGTTCTTCTCCATACAACATAATTATTTCTTAGTCTGCTTTGAGTTAAATTTTTTATTATTTGGCATAAAATATACTGAATAGTTTTCTTTGATGAAGAGAATTTTTTGAGTATGACCTGCATTATAATTATTTTGACAATGTTTATTAAGAATTAATTCTGTCGAAAAGAATGAAGAGTTTGCCAAAAGAAAATGTTTCGATTATCGGATTCCCAATGGATCTTGGTGCTGATCGCCGGGGAGTTGATATGGGTCCTTCGGCACTTAGGATTGCAGGATTNCAAACAAAACTTGAAGCACTTGGTTACAAAGTTGAAGATAACGGTGACATCAAAATAGAAATTATGGAAAGACAAAAGATTAAAAATCCTAAGCTGAAGTATATTGACGAAATTATTAAAACGTCTAAACTATTGGCGGAAAAGGTAGAAAAAGTTTTAGAGAAGGAAGATTTTCCTTTATGCATCGGCGGAGATCATTCAATGGCATTAGGAACTATCTCGGGGATAGCATCACATTGCAAAAAAAGAAATCTGAAACTTGGAGTCATCTGGATAGATGCCCATAGCGATATGAATACTGATAAAACAAGTCCTTCAGGAAATATTCACGGAATGCCTCTTGCAGCTTTAATGGGTTTGGGTTATGATGAGCTGGTAAATTTGCTCGGATTTTCACCAAAGCTTTATCCGGATAATTGTGCACTTATTGGAATCAGAAGTATTGATGAAGCGGAGAAGATAAATATTAAAAAACTTAAAGTTCCAATCTATACAATGAATGATATCGATAAACTTGGCATTCACAGGATAATTGCCAAAGTATTAAAACAGTTCCGTGAAAAGGTTGATCACATCCATATTAGTTTTGATGCTGATAGTGTTGATCCATCAGTTACACCAGGGGTTGGAACACCAGTATCAGGTGGATTGAGTTACCGGGAAGCTCATCTTCTAATGGAAACCATTGCCGAATGCGGCTGTATGTCTTCGCTTGAAATCGCTGAAGTAAACCCCATACTCGATAACAAAAATCAAAGTGCATCTTTCATTACTGAGTTGATTGCATCAAGCATGGGACAAAGAATAATTTGATGAAATTAAATGACCTCGCTATAATTATTGTGCTATTCATCATAGTAGCTTTTTTACTTTCAATCCTCAACGTAATAGATATAACTCTCACAAATATTTTATCGTACGCACTACTCATAATAGGTATAGCCTTAGTCTATGGTGAGTCAATCAGGCAGAATAGATTATCAGTTTTTCTTGGCTCCATAATTTTTCTTCTTGGAGTATATTTTTTAATCTCAGAAAATTTTGAGTTGAATAATAGGGATGGAATGAGTGTGCCTATCATCCTGATTTTTGCCGGAACCGGTTTGTTGGTTCTGCATATTTCAACTAAATCAAAAAAGATTTTTCTGATAATTTCTATCTTGCTTCTATCTGCAGGGTTAACGTTATTAATAATGAACAGCCATTTGAGCATTGGATCGTTTATCCAATCATTATTACCAGTATTAAATTTTCTATGGCCAGCAATAATAATTCTTATAGTAATTGCTCTTTTTTTGAAAATCAGATAAATCGAGTTGAGGACGGGAATGAAATGCGGTGTTAAGTAGGCAAGTCTTATGAAGGTTAAGTTAAACCCATTACAAACAGAATCACTATTAATATTAAGCTGATAGCAAAAAGTGCTAAGCTGATTATGAGGTTTCGTTTAATGTTAACCTTGATCAATTTCAATTCGGGTTCGATATGAGACTTAATATATTCTTTGACCGTCTTCTCAACTAATTCCTTATCAAAAGCAGCCTTATTACGAAGTTCAGTTTTTATAGAAACATCTTCTGCTATTCTTTTTTGTTCTATTCTCCCTGCAACGGCAACAGGGGCTATTTCTTCTTCAACAACCGGGACGTTTATTTCATCAATTGTGATTTCTTCATCAACGATTATTTCTTCTTCTTCAACTAAAACAGGTGGTTCTTCCAGTTTCTTTTTGGCATCTAGCTTTGCTTTTATTTCATCTCTCATATTATAGAGTTTTAAAGCAACTTTATCTTTAAGCTCGCTAACAGGAAATTCAAGTGGTAAAGCTACAGACAAGAAAGCGGCTAGATTCTGATATTCTCCTAATTCTTTCCAGGGAAAGTCTGAATCAACTTGCTTCGATAAACGGAGTGTTTCGGCATCTCCATTATTCAGGCAATCTAAAACTTCAAGCTTTATTAAGTCTATTGCTTTTTTCTTTTCCATAATCGCTAATTTGTTTTTGAAATTTTTTTCATCAGGTTTCCGATTGCAACTTGCAGCTTTGATTTTACTGTGCTCGATGGTATTTTTAATTTTTCTGCAATCACGCTCTCATCCAATCCTTCATAATATGACAATTCCATAACATACCTTTGAGCATCTGTCAAACTTTTTATTGCTCCTTCTATCTTTTCCTTCATCCCAAGAACCGTCTCTAATTCGACAGGTTCAATTTCTGGAGATAATTTTGGGAGTATCCTGTTCTTTTCATATTCCTCAGAGTATTCTTCAGTTACTTTCTCAGCAGTTCTGTTTTTTACATCAATCGCTTTATTTCTTGCTAACGTTACCATCCAGGTATAAACGTTTCCATTAGTGAAATTAATCTGATCTATCTGTCGCCATATTATCACAAATATTTCTGACAGTACTTCTTCTGCAGTTTCCTTGTCAGGAATTATTCTTCTTATTAAAGTATATAATAATGGAGTGTAACGATCATAAAGTTGCTCTAATGCTTTGGAATCATATCCAGCTATCCTCAACATTAATTCCGCATCGGTTAAAGACTTACCTTCAGTCAAATCAGTTCTTCCTTGAAATGGTTTTTTTTCTGTGATTAAAAGTATAGTTATGAGCTTAAAAAAGCAATTTGAGTGCCATAGTAACTTTATTCTTTAGTTGCATCCATTGGATGAGAGATAGAGTTGACAATCAAATCGTAACCGACTGAGGGTAAAAATGACTAGTAGTAAAATTTCAAAGCAGTTTTAAATACTTACCTTCTAAAAACGATTGGAATTGTAACCTGAACTTTTACTGGTCTTCCCCTTTGCTTACCAGGACTGAACTGGGTTTTAAGAACGGCATCCAATGCCACCTCATCGCAACCGCCTCCGATGCCTTTTGTAATCTCTGCTTTAATGACCGAACCACTTTCATCAACAAATGCACGAATATACACTCTTCCTTCTATGCCTACTCTCTTCGCAAGTTCAGGATAGACTATTTTTTCTTGAATACTTTTCAAACCTCCAATGGGTGCAGGCATTTCTTCAACTGCTACAAAAAAATCGGGTTCTTTTTCGATTTTAGTTTCTTCCTTTGGTGGAATGACAGGCTTCTCTTCCGAAACTGTTAAATCCTTCTCCTCGATTTTTTCCTCAGCAAAATTGTTCTCGGCAAACTTATTCGTTGGTTTTTCAAGTGCCTGTGGCAATTTAGGAGGTGGTGTTGGAAGAACTTCTTTTACCATTTCATCTTTTGCCAGGTTTTTCTCTTCTTCTGTTAATTGAATATTCTCAGGAATAACTAATTCCTCAACTGAATCATTAATGATAGCATCATTTTGTTCAATTGAAATGTTCGCCGGCTTTTCAATCTCAGGTTGAAGATAATTGCTTTCAGAAGTTTTTATCAAATTAAAATATGAAAACACAATTACGCCGAGAACAGCCATCACTCCAAAAATTAAAGCATATTTTCTCATTCCCCGTAATGCCGAAAAATGTTCTTTGGATTTTGTTACGCCCGGTTTCTCAGGGATTTCAATTACCTCTTCAAATTCTAATTTTGATGAGGTCTCAGTAAAATGCACCTTTACTGGTTCTTTTATAATTATCGGATTGTGTACTTCAACTTTTTCTTGTGCCTTCTTTTCCTCTGAAGAAGATTTTAAAACAGAAAGTGTCCCCCAATCAATTTTACTTTTTGATTCAGATTTGTCAGCTTGTTCTTCTAACTGAATATTTTCTTTTTGATATGCTTTGCTTTCACTAACTGTACCTACTTCTACAAACAATGCCTTGTTCATCTTCATCATTATCTTTTCTTTTACTCTGCTGGAAGGCATTTCAGGATTTAATATTGATGGAAGAATGGCTATTAAATTCTGAGACTCCGCCAGTTCAGCCCATGGAAAATTCTCATCGTTTTCCATTAATGTTTTGAGAATAATTTTATCTGGCTGACTAATGCAACCGGTAGTATAAAGCTGGATTAATTCAAGTATGTTAAGTCTATCCATAATTATATCCTGTCATTAAAAATTTGCTTCATCAGGCTGGCATTTGCTAAGCGCAACTTCGACTTAACACTGCTGACAGGTATTTTCAATCTCTCAGCTATTATGTTTTCATCTACTCCCTCATAGTAAGCTAAATCAATTACTAACTTCTGTGCATCTGTTAGACTATTAAAAGCCTCTTGAATTTTTTTTCGCATATCAATAACATTTGAAAATTCTATCGCTTTTATCTCCGGAGAAAGTTTCGGCAGTATTTCTTCCTTTTCAAATTCTTCAGTATACTTTCTTTTTTCTCTGCCTTGTCCTCTTTTCATCGCATCAATTGCTTTATTTCTTGTTAATGTAATCAGCCATGTGTATACATCATTGCTTTTAAAATCAAACTGATCTATCTGTTTTAAAATTATTACGAAAACTTCCGAGAGCACTTCCTCGGCTAATTCTTGATTCGGGATAATTCTTTTTATTAACGCGTAGAGTTGTGGTGCGTAACGATCATATAGCAGTTCTAAAGCCTTCGAATCATAGCCTGCAATTTTGAGCATTATCTCTGCATCTGTTAGTATATTGTAATTACTCATATTGCACTTCCCCACTTAATAATCAACGATTGTTACATTTGTTTAATCTCTTGAAAGAGCAATTAAAATGCCATTTTCATGCTGATTTTAAGGTTCATGCTTACAACCTATTTTATTATTTTTACCGATAAGTTAAAACATAAAGGAAAAAATGACCTCCATTGAAATAAGGACTCAGTTCCTTTACTTCTTCCAAAGTAAGGAGCATAAAATTGTTGGATCTGCTCCAGTTGTTCCGTTTGATGATCCTACTTTGCTATTCACAAATGCAGGAATGAATCAGTTTAAAGATGTATTTCTTGGCAAAGGCAAGCGAGATTACAAACGAGCAGTTGATACACAGAAATGTATTCGTGTTAGTGGAAAACATAATGATCTTGAAGAGGTTGGTCACGATACTTACCATCACACATTCTTCGAGATGCTCGGCAATTGGTCTTTCGGTGATTACTATAAAGCTGAAGCAATTGAGTGGGCTTGGGAACTTCTGACTGTGGTCTGGAAACTTCCTAAAGAAAGACTCTGGGCTTCAGTTTACAAAGATGACGAAGAAGCTTTTGAATTGTGGAAATCAAAAACTGACATCAATCCCAAGCACATTTTAAAATTTGGAGAAAAGGAAAACTTCTGGGAAATGGGAGAGACTGGTCCTTGCGGCCCTTGTTCGGAAATACATATTAATATTGGCGATGACTTTGAAAATCCAGAATATGTCAATGCTGGGACACCAGAATGTATTGAAATCTGGAACCTGGTTTTCATCCAGTACAATCGTGATGAAAATGGAAAGCTTCATGAACTTCCGGCAAAGCATGTTGATACAGGGATGGGCTTTGAAAGAATCTGTGCTGTATTGCAAAAAACAAATTCGAATTACGATACAGATATTTTTTATCCAATTATTAATGAGATTGTTAATCTCAGCAAAATCAAAATTGAAAAGGATCTTGCTACCGGTGCTAAAGAAAAATCAGAAGAAATAAAGATCCCAACCAGAGTAATTGCAGACCATATTCGTGCTCTTACTTTTGCAATTGCTGATGGTGCCGTTCCCGGAAATGAAGGCAGAGGTTATGTGCTGAGAAGAATACTAAGAAGAGCTGCCCGTTATGGCAGAAAGATAAATCTGAACGAACCTTTTCTTTATCAGCTTGTGGATGTTCTTGCTCAGACAATGGGAGATGTATTTCCAGAAATAAAAGAGAAGAAGGAATACGTCAAAAAAGTAATCAAGGGTGAAGAGGAAAGTTTTAATGCGACTCTCGATAGAGGGATAGAATTATTTGAGGATATAATTGAAAAACTGAATAAGAAAAAAGAAAAACTTATTCCCGGTGAAGATGTTTTTAAACTGTATGATACATTTGGTTTTCCTGTTGACCTCACGAACATAATGGCTATCGAAAAGGGATTTTCAATCGATGAAGTTCGATTTAACGAGCTGATGAATCAACAAAAAGACAGAGCACGGGAAGCTTCAAAGGAAAAGTTTGCGTCTGTAAATGTCTCGCTTAATGACATTCGGGAATTTCAGATTACTAGTTCTGAATCGACTGAGTTTACTGGATATGATGAACTTAAAACCAAATCAAAAATTATCGGCTACAAGAGAGATGGTAATGCAGAGTTTATAATTGTTGATAAATCTCCATTCTACGTTGAAGCCGGTGGACAGGTTGATGATACTGGTTCCCTTATTTTGGGTAATCACAAATTTAGTGTGGTCGATTTATTAAAGATCGAAAATAAGATAGTGCATGTTGTTGAGAATGATTCAATGAAAATCCTGCAGCCCGGAGCTGAGCTTATCGCTGAAGTTGACTCTAAACATCGCTGGGATGTGATGCGTAATCATTCCGTCACACATTTTCTTCATGCTTCATTAAGGAAAATTCTTGGCACACATGTTCAACAGGCTGGTTCGTATGTTGGCCCGGATCATCTTCGTT
>JGI20213J14113_1000038_pt1 | contig 24537 bp, 24 predicted proteins | sample WetSurMetagenome_3_FD_14113 | JGI IMG/M metagenome (IMG submission 14113) | reverse complement strand
CGGTCAAAAGAATCTTACACTTGCTGGTGGTGTTGCATTAAACTGTGTTGCAAACGGAAAACTTCTTAAAGAAGGTCCTTTTGAAAATATATGGATACAGCCGGCAGCGGGAGATGCTGGTGGTGCTCTTGGCGCTGCACTTATTGGATGGTACTGCTATTTTGGAAACCAAAGAACTGCTGATGATAAAACTGATTCCCAAGCTGGTTCTTATCTTGGTCCCGAATTCAGTGAAGATTACATTCAATCATTCATCCAATCATCCAATCTCTCAGCAAATAAATTAAATGATGAAGATCTGATCAGAACCGTATCAAAGTTAATCGCCGATGAAAAAGTTGTTGGCTGGTTTGATGGCAGGATGGAATTTGGTCCACGTGCTCTAGGTGCGCGTTCAATAATTGGAGATGCAAGATCTCCTAAAATGCAGGCTTTGATGAATATCAAAATAAAATTCAGGGAAGGATTCAGACCTTTCGCACCTTCAGTTCTATTTGAAAAAGTGAGTGAATATTTTGAGTTTGAAAAGGAAAGTCCTTATATGCTTCAGGTTGCTGATGTGAAAAAAGAACGAAGAATTAAAATGACTGACAAAGAAGAAAGTCTTTGGGGAATTGAGAAACTCAATGTTGTTCGCTCTGATATTCCGGCAATAACGCACGTTGACTATTCTGCGAGACTTCAAACTGTTCACAAAGAAACAAACCCAAGATATCATAAACTAATTGAGCAGTTTGAAAAGGATACTGGTTGTGCGGTGATAATTAATACTTCTTTCAACGTAAGAGGTGAACCAATTGTCTGCACACCGGAAGACGCTTACAAATGTTTTATGAGAACGAACATTGATTACCTTGTTCTTGGTAATTATCTGCTTTCAAAAGAAGAACAAAATCCCCTTGAAAAAGACACTGACTGGAAAAAAGAATTTGCATTAGATTAATTTATGCTTAAAGAAGAATTCAAACATATTAAAGAAACAAAGAAAGACCTTCGCAAGTTTGGTCTGACTGTCGGTATTGTTCTTGGAGTGATCGGAACACTTCTTTTTTACTTTGAAAAACCCTCAGCTATTTATTTTACGATAATTGGCGGATTACTAATTCTACTTGGAATTTTATTCACTCAATTGCTTAAACCTTTTAATAAGCTTTGGATGAGCCTGGCTATAATCCTCGGTTTTATAATGACGAGAGTGATATTAACTACTCTGTTTTATCTTGTAATCATTCCGATCGGATTTCTTGCAAAAATTTTTGGAAAGAAATTTATGGATCTGAAATATGACCGGTCAGCAAAAACTTACTGGGAAAAACGTTCAAACATTCAGAAAAAACAAATAGATTACGAAAGACAATTTTGATTATTTATGCTGAACTCGTTTCAGCATCTTGACTTATAACATCATACTTTTATAATTATTTAAAGATTCCGGAACAAGTTTGCCTTACAGCAGGCAGGTTCGGAAGGGATTATCAAGGAAAAAACTATGAGCAAACTTTCAATACTATCTGAACTGTGGGATTTTCTTAAAGTAAGAAAAAAATGGTGGCTTGCACCGATACTTATTCTACTTCTTCTTCTCGGAGGATTAATTATTCTAACACAAGGATCTGCATTAGCTCCGTTTATTTATGCAATATTTTAATTCGTGATAATTAGTGAATTCGTGGCCCCAAAGTTATGCCACGAATGCACGAATAAAACATCTGATTTGTGAAAAAGAGTAAAATCAAAATAAAGAGAAAAGCTAAGCGGATTCCTGTTCCAAAAAAGCCACCGAAGGTTGAGAAGAATCCGAAAACTTACGATAGAAAGAAGAACAAGCGATATTTGAAGAAGAAACTTAATGAGGATCTTCCATCGAATGATTAAAGCCACAGTCATCGCCGCGTTTTATAACAAGATTGATTATTTGAAACTTGTCTTGGCCGGCTTTGAGAGGCAGACATTAAAAGAGTTCGAACTCATTATTGCAGATGACGGATCAGCAGAAAATGTTGTTGCAGAGATTATCAAGTTAAAGTCAAACTACTCATTCCCGATAAAACACATCTGGCAGGAAGATAAAGGATTCAGAAAAAATAAAATATTAAACCAGGCAATAAAAAAAGCTGAGTCTGACTATTTAATATTTATTGATGCTGACTGCGTTCCTCACCGCGGATTTGTAGAGGGACATCTGAACTTTTCAGAGAAAAATATTTCTCTCACAGGAAGAAGGGTTAACCTCTCTCAAAAAATTACTTCGATTCTTTCCGAACAAAAAGTTCAGGAAGGATATCTTGAAAAAAATTTTATTATGCAAGCTATAGACGGAATATTTGGTAAATCGATTGATGTGGAAAAGGGTATTTACTTCCGGAATAAATTTCTGTTGAATTTATTTAATAAAAAGAGCAGAGGAATACTCGGCTGTAATTTTTCATTATTTAAAAAAGATCTTATCAAGATAAATGGCTTCGATGAAAGATATGAAGCACCTTCCATTGGCGAAGACTCGGATGTTCAGTTCAGACTTGAACTATCCGGGGTCAAAGTTAAGTCGGTAAATCATGCAGCAGTTCAATATCATCTCTATCATAAACTACAGGAAAGACCGCAACGTAATCTTGATCTTTTCGATGAAGTCAAAAAGAACAAATTAGCCTTTACTCCCTTCGGATTAGCAAAGTAATACAATTTCTCAATTTGACCCACTGATATGCAGGATAATCTCATAAAATCTTAAAAATAATTTGGAATAAATGTTGTCTGAACTTATTTTCGAAGGCAATAAATCAAAAAGTCCTAAATAAGTAAGGTAATATGTTAGACGAATTAGATTTGAAAATATTAAGAACTCTTCAGCAAAATGGAAGAACGAAGCGGAATGAACTTGCAGATCATGTGCAGCTTTCAGTTCCATCAGTTAGTGAAAGGTTAAAAAAGCTTGAAGACAATAAAATCATTGAAGGTTACTATACAAAAGTTAACAGGCAGACTTTCGGTTATGATATTCTTGCCTTCATTCTGGTTATGATGGATTCTTCAAAGCATTATAAAGATTTGATCAAGAACGTCGATAAGCATCCAAGTATACTTGAATGTCATTCAGTATTAGGCGAAGGTTCTCATCTGTTAAAAGTGCTGGTTAAAAATACTGAGGCTCTCGAAAAACTACTGAGCGAAATTCAAACTTGGCCCGGCGTTACTGGTACGAAAACAACGTATGTTCTCTCGACTATAAAAGAAACTACAGCAATTAATATTCAATAATAAAAAAAGGGTTAATAATATGGCTAAATCTCCGGGCGCTATTGATAATGTGCTCAATTTTATCAAAACAAAAAAAATCAAATTTGTTGATTTAAAGTTCATGGACTTTCCGGGACAGTGGCAGCATTTTACTGTTCCTGTTAGTCAGTTCGACGCTGATTCATTTGTTGATGGATACGGTTTTGACGGTTCATCCATCAGAGGATGGAAAGCAATAAATGAAAGTGATATGCTTATAATTCCTGATCCGAGCACTTTATTTTTTGATCCTTTTATCGAATCCCCAACTGCAAGCTTGATTTGTGATGTCTATGAGCCAGCTACAAAAGAAAAATATTCTCGTTGTCCAAGAAATATTGCACAGAAAGCTGAGGCTCATCTTAAATCTACAGGAATTGCTGATACAGTTTATTATGGACCGGAAGCTGAGTTCTTCATATTTGATGATGTTAGATTTGATTCAAAACCGAACGGAAGTTTCTATATGGTTGATTCGGTTGAGGGCAGATGGAATACTGGCAGAGAGGAAAATCCGAACCTCGGTTACAAGCCAAGATACAAAGAAGGATATTTCCCGGTTCCCCCGACTGATGCTTTGATGGATCTGAGAAATGCTATGGTGAACAATCTAATAGATTGTGGAATAGATGTAGAAGCTCAGCATCACGAAGTTGCAAGTGGTGGACAGTGTGAGATTGACTTACGTTTTGCACCTCTTGTAAAAGCTGCTGATCAACTATTAATGTTTAAATACATCGTGAAAAATACGGCAAAGAAATGGAATAAGACCGTTACCTATATGCCAAAACCGATTCAGGGAGATAACGGTAGCGGAATGCACGTTCACTCAAGCTTATGGAAAAAAGGTAAACCTCTTTTTGCAGGTCCCGGTTATGCAGGATTAAGCGAAGATGCACTTTATTTCATTGGTGGATTGTTAAAGCATGCTGCTTCTTTATGTGCGTTTGCGAATCCTACAACGAATTCCTATAAGAGATTAGTTCCAGGATTCGAAGCACCAGTTAATCTTGCATATTCACAGAGGAACAGAAGTGCTGCAGTAAGAATTCCGATGTACTCAACAAGTCCAAAAGCGAAAAGAGTTGAGTTCCGTTGTCCGGATCCGTCAGCTAATCCTTATCTTGCATTTTCTGCAATGCTGATGGCTGGTTTGGATGGAATCATCAATAGGATTGATCCGGGAGAACCACTTGATAAAGATATTTATGATATGCCTCCAGAAGAGTTGAAAAATGTACCTTCAACTCCAGGCAGTTTGAATGAAGCAATTAAAGCTCTGGCAAATGATCACGAGTATTTATTGAAAGGCGATGTATTTACTGAAGACGTAATTGAGACCTGGATCAAGTACAAGATCGAAAAGGAAATAAAACCGATGGCATTGCAACCTCACCCGTTTGAGTTTGGAATGTATTACGATGTATAACATATAATTTGTCATTGCGAGTCTCGCTTTAACGGGACGAAGCAATCTGAGTTCGTGACCGCAATTCTTCAATAAAAGGGTTGCGGTTTTTTATTGATCGCGAAAAATTGTGTACTAAGATATTTATGCTCTAAAAAATCTTGTCATCGAATTGCTATGAATAATAAATTTATAAGTATAATTCGCATGTCAAGTGTCAGTTGCCGACAGTGTCGTTTAAGTTTAAAAGTGTCGCTTAAAAATTCTTATTTAGTTGATTTATATAATTCAAATGGAGTATAAATAGATGGTATTATTCTTGCATTCTTTTGATTGAAAAAAATCGAGTCGGGATGAATAGTTATCTTAGGTTGATGATAACTACACATCAAATAAATTAATAATTAAAAAATATGGTGATTGTGTATGGCATTAGCAACAGTGATATTCTGGGGGGAAAGCACTAATTCTCATGGTATTCCTCAAACATTTTATACTTACTTAATTAGTGTTTATGTAAATCAGGCGATTGGTTTGAGAGATAAAATTGTAAAGATAGTACCATTAACTGAGGATACTCCACGACCTGCAAGAGAACTTCCGTTTATGGTTAAAAATTCTGATGCAAAGAATGCTTTCATTGAAGCATTTAGAGTTTTGGATGCAATGGAATGTCTAAAGGGATTGAAGAGTCAAAAAAGCATTGTAGAAACAGAAAGGGAATATTCCCTTGCCACAGCGGTGAGATGATAACTATTTAGTTGTTTTATTTTCTATCTTCCATTCACTTTTTAAATGTGATACTATTGAATTTTTTGTCCCTTGATGCGGATGGTTTGTGTTCGACTTGAACGAGGGAATCTGCTTTTCAAAGCACTTTTGATAACTACACCAGTCCCTAGTACAAAATCATTAAACCTGACTACATATTGCCCGGTAGGAAACGGGACATTATTTATCAAAGCTCCCATCAAGTATAATCTCAGTTCATCAAGATTCTGTATGTCATAAATATTTTTTGAAATGTGGTTCTGTAAAATTTGTGCCGCAAATGAATGCAGAACAATGTTTCCGTTTTTATCAATTATCCCGAATTTACTTCCAACTCTATGGAATAATCCAAGATTATCTTCAGCCCACTCGTTAGAAGTAAAATAAATGTTATTCCTCTTTAAAAAATATTTATAGTTTGAAAAAACTTCTCTTTTTATCCCAAACTCCTCAGCAAGAACATTGAGTTTGTCATTTAGACTGTTATCACTATGCTTATGCATAGTCAATACAAAATGTTTTCTCCATTTTATCTGTTCGGTTGGATTTGTTCCTCCGGTTTTCTTAAGCTTGATGAGGAAAAAGCCATCTGAGTCAACTTCCCAAGGAAATATTCTGATTGAATTTTTTAATCTTTGATCAAGCTTAACTCCTTGATATTCAGCTATCCCTTTATGATGTGTAATTGGTAAGTCAACATTTTCAATATCTACCGGATATTTATCAAGAATTCTGTTAATAATTAATTCATTCTCTTCTGGTGTTAGGGAGCAGGTTGAATAGACTAATTCACCGCCGACTTTTAACATCTTAATTGCTGAAACTAAGAGCTTATTCTGAATTTCGCAGAGGTTGTTTACACGCTCAATCGACCACCATTTACCCACTTCATTCTTTTTTTGGATGATCCCCAGTCCGCTACAAGGTGCATCAACCAGAATTTTATCAAAGTACGAATCATAATATTTACTAAGCAGTTCTCCCCTCGAATTGACTACACCATAATTCAGAAAGTTCATCTTATCAAGGTTGAATACTAATGCTTTAATCCTATCCATCTCTAATTCATTTACTATAAGTACACCTTTATTCTCCATCAGTTCAGCTATTTGAGTTGTCTTTGAACCTGGTGCTGAGCAAAGATCCAGAACCAGATCTTTTAAAGAGGGGTTTAGAATTAGCGGAGGCAACATAGAGGTTAAGGCCTGCATATAATAAAAGCCAAAAGCAATCTCAAGAGTACTTCCGACATAATCAAAACCGTCGATTATTTTTAGTGCATTTGAAGGATAAATTACTTTTTCGGTTTTTATTCCGTATGTATCAAATAAGCGAATTGCAAGGGTTTCCCGTTTTATTTTACCTTCATTAACACGAATATACTTGGCAGGCTCCTCTCCGACAAAGTCATTATAGTTTTTTGCGGCTTCTTCTCCGAATGTAGCAGTGAGGTATGAAAAAATTCTGTCTGATACTTTTTGATCGCGGCTCATAATCTTGTCAGGTTTAACTTCTTGAAAATTTCATTAGAAACAGAAGTTAAATTTTTTTCATTACTGAATTTTTTTAGGTAATCTTTCTTTATCTCCTGGAGGATCTGATCAAGATATTTTTCATAATCTTCGACAGCTTTTTTGATCGCAATTAGATCAGGTGGAATTTTTATTTTGTTTTTTCGGCTCTGACTTGCATAGACAACGTATTTTGCCTCAAATTCATTATTAAATGTCAGAACAAAATCACCGGTTGCAGAGGAAACTTCGTACGAACCGAAAAATTCTTTTCCAAGCAACAATACCTTTTCAGGGCCTTCGATCGTAGTTAAGTTTTTTGAATTGCTAAAATCTATTGGAAAACTTTTTATTCCAGATAAGGAAATATCCTTACTCTTACTGAAGATGAAATCTTTTTCGCTCACTTTTCGCTGAACTTGCTTATATAATTTCTTACAATTTTTTTCAATTCATCTTCATCCCGGTATTTTTGAATTGTAAGAAGAGGCGAATCACAGCCGCTTAGCATTGAAGAAAGATTCTTCACCTCAGAATTACAAATTGCAAGTACAGGTAATTTTCTTTGAAAAATTGCGTAGGCAATTTCAAATCCCACTCCTAAACTTGGCCCGGAAATTTCAGCAATCATAAGTTTACTCCCGTCAATCCATTTAAGATCACGTTTGTATGTTTGCTTATCGGTTAATGGAATTGTGCTGCTGAATTTTGTGCTGAACTCAGAAAGTACGGTGTGCCCCTGGCTTTCGATATAATCAATCGCTTTAGTGAAAAATTTCTGATAGGTAACATCACCCCTGATGGGTCCGGCGCAGTAAATAATCATAATTAACTTCTTATAATCTGTTCGTAATATTCCTCGTAAAGTGGAACCACTTTTGATTTATCAAATTTATCGACTGTTCTTTGCCTTGAATTTTCAGAAAAGAGTTTGTACTTCTTATCATTAGTTAAAAGTTCCAGAGCATATTTTGCCATTCTATCGATATCCCCAATCTCAGCAATAAAACCGGTTTCATTGTGTTGTGTTTAACTAATTCGGGTAGTCCGCCAACACTAGAACTAACAACCGGTAATCCGCAAGCCATTGCTTCAAGCGCAGCTAGTCCGAAACTTTCTGATTGTGATGGAATAAGAAAAAGATCAGAAGAAGATAAAATTTCTACGAGGGCTTCCTGCTTCCCAAGGAATTTAACTGAATCGCCCAGCTCAAGCTGTCTGGTCAGTCTTTCGCATTCAGATCTGTCTGGTCCATCTCCAACAAGAATTAATTTGGATGGAATTTCTTTCTGAACTTTTTCAAAAATTCTGATTGTATCGGGGACACGTTTAACCGGTCTGAAGTTGGAAGTGTGAACGAGTATTTTTTCACCTTTTGGCGCAATTGTTTTTCTGAAATCACAGCTGTTTCCCGGTTTAAAGTGATCAGTATCAACAAAATTCGGAATTACCCTGATATCAGATTCACATGAATAGTTTATTATCGTTTTCTCTTTAAGAAAACGAGAAACTGCTGTTACACCATCACTTTTTTCAATACTGAATTTTACGAGAGGAAGAAAAGAAGGTTCCAAACCAACAAGAGTAATGTCGGTACCATGCAGAGTCGTAAATATTTTCAAATCCCTGTTGCTACGCATCATCTCTTTGGCGAGGTAAGCACTTGTAGCGTGTGGAATAGCATAATGAACATGAAGCAAATCTAACTTCTCAAATTCAGCTACCTCAACCATTTTGCTGGCAAGTGAAAGCGAATAAAGAGGAAACTCAAATAAAGGATAGTTACTTATCTCAACTTCGTGAAATACAATATTCTCGATATAATGTGAAAGTCTGAAGGGTAGTGCATAGCTTATAAAATGTACTTCATGACCGCGTAATGCTAATTCTTTTCCTAATTCTGTGGCTATAACCCCGCTTCCCCCGTAAGTTGGATAGCAGGTGATTCCTATTTTCATCAGAGTTTTCCGCAGGTATTGGTTATCATAACTAGGAACAAATATAACCTAAATTTAATGAAGTATGAAGCCCCAATTATTTCAATTGAAGTTATCTTAAATCTATATTTACCAAAAAAATAAAAATGAATTTTCTGCTTATAGGACACTCTGTTGTTGATAAAATATTGGATAATGATAAAAAATCAGTTAAACCGGGAGGAGTTTATTATTCAGTTGTTTCGTTTTTAAGTCAATTGGAGTCGGAAGATAAACTATATCTTTGCTCGAGTATTGATACAGAAAATGAATTGCTGTTCATGGATGCGTATAATAAAATTGAGCGAGATTTTCTCGTTTACACGAATTCAATTCCGCAGGTTGAACTGATTATTCATGAAACCGGAGAGAGAAAGGAAAATTATTCGCTCATAGCAGAAAATCTGAAATTGCCCGCAGTTAATTTAAATCAGTTCGATGGTATTTTGTTAAATATGATTTCCGGGTACGATTTATCCTTAGCTCAATTAAAACATTTGCGAAAAAATTATCAGGGATTGATATATTTTGATGTTCACACGTTAAGCAGAGGCGTTGATAAATATCTGAATAGAATTTTCAGAAGAATAAGCAATTTTAATGAATGGGCAGAGTGTATTGATATTCTCCAGGTTAATGAATCGGAATTACTTACAGTTTCTGATAAGATTGAAGAACAAAATATAGTTGAAGAATTATTTTCTTACGGAATTAAACAAATAATAATCACTAAAGCAGAAAAAGGGGCAATAGTTTATTTGAAGGAAAATATTTCTATTACGCAAATTCAAAAAGATGCATTGCTGGTTAAAGTAAGTAATAAGGTTGGCTGCGGTGATGTATTTGGGTCAGTTTATTTCTATAATTACATAAAAAATAAAAACGTAATTTTAGCTTTGGAACAAGCAAATTTATTTGCTGGTATCACGGCTACATTTTCTGATGCGGATGATTTTTTAAACCTGAAGAAAAATGCAAACAAATGGATTAGTCAAAAATAGGATTTTGATCACCGGTGCAAACGGAATGCTTGGACAACGTGCAGTTCAATTTTATTCTTCAAGGGAGAATATTGAATTACTTGCTACATCCGTTGAAGAAAAGTCAGTTTTTAATTCAGTTGAATATATTCAAGTTGATATAAAAGACAGAGATAACATTAAAAAAATAATTTGCCATTACTGCCCGGATTTTATTGTTCACACAGCTGCTTTCACCAATGTGGATCTCAGTGAAAAGCGTCGAGAAGATGCCTGGAAAATAAATGTAAAAGGAGTTGAATATATTGCTGAAGCTGCTAGAACGATAGATGCACATATCATCCATATTTCAACTGATTATATTTTTGATGGAAAGAATGGTCCATATGACGAAAATGCAATCCCGGATCCAGTGGGATATTATGGAAGGACAAAACTTGCCAGTGAAAATACGTTGAGAATTAGTGGCACATTTTTTACAATTCTTAGAACGAATGTATTGTATGGAATTGCACAAAACAGCAGACCTGATTTCGTACGATGGGTTATTAATTCATTGAGTAAAAATGAAAATATCCGAATAGTAAAGGATCAAATTAACAATCCGACTTTTATTGATGATCTTGTTCAGGGAATAAATAAAATTATTGAGTTCAGAAAAACCGGAGTTTATAACATAGGTGGAAAGGAATTTTTATCACGCTTTGATTTCACCTTGAGAATTGCTGAATATTTTAATCTCGATAAAAAATTAATCTTACCGATTACAACAGACGAACTCAAACAGCCTGCACGTCGACCATTGAAGTCTGGGTTACTAATTCTCAAAGCGGAAACCGAATTGGGTTATAAACCACACACAATTACTGAATCTTTAGCCGCAATGAAGAAAGAACTTGATTCGTGAACTTCCTGGAAAAATATGATTATTTCATTTTTGATCTTGATGGCACAATCTATCGTGGTGAACACCTCATTCCAGATGCTGATAAAGTCATAAATAATTTAAAATCATTAAATAAGAAAGTTGTATTTGTTTCGAACAAGACAACTGGAACAGCTCAGGATTATTTTAATCTATTGAAAAACTGGGGTTTGAATGTTGAAGCAAATGAGATAATAAATTCAACAATTGTAGCTTCAAATTATCTGGAAAAGAATTATAATGGTAAAACATTTTTTGCGATTGGTGAGGATTCTTTTATAAGTGAAATTGAAAAATCCGGTTTAATGTTTTCAATAATACCGGAAGAAATAAATATCATTCTCATCACACTTGACCGAACACTCAACTATCAAAAACTCGAAATTGCAGCTCGTGCTCTGGAAAACGGTGCAAAGTTTTTTGCTGCAAATATCGATGATACTTGTCCCGTTGAAAATGGAGAAGTTATTGATGCCGGTTCGACAATTTCTGCACTCCAGAAAAGAACGCACAGAAAATTAGAATTACATTTCGGAAAACCATCTGAGCTTATGTTCAACGAAATTAAAAATCGACTCGAATGCATACCAGCAAAAACACTTCTGGTTGGTGACAGGATTGAAACTGATATAACGATGGGTTACAAATTCGGAATAGATACAGCATTGGTAAACACCGGAGTAAAATACTTCCCAAATGGGACTGATAATGCAGTTCCAACCTACCAATTAAATTCGGTTTTTGACTTATTAAATCATAAAACCTAATTTTATCAAGTAAAATCACCACAACCTTTTCTCAAACAACAGAGTCTAATTCCTTAGTTATGGAAAGGACTAAATGAAGTTAAGCGATACAGACTTGATTATACAGGCTCAAAAAGGCTATCAAAGTGCCTTTGAGGAACTCGTATATCGTTATGATCGAAATGTTCTTTCTGTTGCTATGAAATATGCAAATGATGAAGATGATGCAAAAGATTTATATCAGGAAGTTTTTATTCGGGTTTATCGGGGATTGAAGAATTTCCGGTTTCAAAGTGAATTTTCAACTTGGCTTTTCAGAATTACAACGAATGTATGTCTTACTTATAAAAGCAGAAGTAAAGAACACTTGAGAGTTTCAATTAATAAAAATTTTGATGATGAAGAATCAGAACTTTCTGTGACTGAAGAACTTATTTACGATGGTTCTTCTCCCGAAGAAATTTCTTCAGGAACAGATCTCGGTGAAATTGTGAATGCAGCAGTAGAATCACTTTCTCCAAAACAAAAGATGACATTTATTCTGAAACATTACGAGGGATATAAGATCAGAGAAATTGCAGAGATGCTTAATTGTAAAGAAGGAACAGTAAAAAAATATTTATTCGATGCGGTAAAAAATCTGAGAAAAAAATTAAGTCCGGTTTATGCATAAAAGCTTTAAGCTAATAAGTGGAGTAATTAATGAAACATAATGAATACAAACAGCTTCTTCAACTTTCCTTATTCGGAGAACTGAAAACTGAAGAGCAAATAATTTTAAAAGAACATTTATCAATCTGTGAAGAATGCAGGACAGAACTTGCAGATCAGAAAAATCTTCTCGAATTAATTTCCGGGAAGAAAAAAGTCGAGGTTGATGAAAAAGTTTTGTCAGCAGCAAGATATCAATTAAGAGGTGCATTAAGATCAGAAAAAGAAATTAAAGATTTTTTCGGAATTGCAATCGGAAGCGTATCTCAATTTTTTACTTCTCCGCTAAAGTTAGCTTTTTCAGGAATCGGATTGTTAGTTGTTGGTGTAATTATAGGCAGTCTGTTTTTCAGTAAATCGTCTCCTATTGAATTTTCCAATCAACAGAATGGAGAAAACAAATTCGCATCTTTAAATGAGGATATCAGTATTTCAAATTTAAGATTTGTTGATTCAGATGCTTCTGATGGTGAAGTCGAATTCACATTTGAAGCTTCAAGACCTGTTCATCTTAAAGGAAAAGTTAATGATACTCAAATTCAAAGTGTGCTTACTTATGCTATGCTCAATGAACAAAATCCGGGTTCAAGATTAAATTCAATTAATGCTATGGATACAGAATTTCCTGCTAAGTATGACAAAGATGTTAAGGATGCAGTAATAACTGTTGTAATGTCAGATGAAAATCCTGGAGTCAGAAGAGAAGCATTAAAACTGATGAATAAAATTCCTTATGATGAAAGTATTAAACAGGCACTTTTGTATGTCATAACTAATGATACTGTTTCCGGTTTGAGGATTGAAGCATTGAATTCAATTATTGAAGCTGGGAATAAAGGATATAAACTAAATAACGAAGAGCTAAATCTATTTCGACAAACAATACAGGATGATAAAAATCCTTACATCAAATTACGTTCAAAAACTATATTACAGGAGTACAACTAAAATGAAGACGGTCACACACAACTTTGCACTTTTACTTTATTTATTTTGTTTTGGATTTACGATTACAGGTGTAAGTCAAACTCAAAAAGAAGCAACATTTAAAGTTTCAAGTGGAGAAATACTTGATGTCTCAATAAGCCAAGGAAATGTGAACATCACAACTAATTCAGGTAATGAAGTTAAAGTTCTTGCCAAAAATATTGATGAAGATGAACTGAAACTTTTAACAATGGAACAGAAATCCGGAAAAATAGAAATCAAATTCAGAGGAGAAGATTCCGATGAATTCGAATTGGATCTAACAATCCCATCAGAAATGAATATGGACGTTTCGACCGGTGGCGGAAACATTTCGGTTAAAGGCGATATAAAGGGAACAATTAGTGCCAGCACTGGCGGCGGAAATATTTCAGCCGGAAACATTTTTGGTAAAACAGAATTTTCTACTGCTGGTGGAAATATTTCTGTTGGCGATATAAATGGAGATGCCGAATTATCCTCTGCAGGTGGCGATATGAAAGCAGGTTCCATAAATGGTAATGCAGAAATTAGTACAGCCGGCGGAAATATTTCAGTAACATCGATTAATAAATTGGCAGAGTTATCAACTGCTGGTGGAAATATTACAGTAGATAAAGTCGGTGGTAAAATCGATGCATCAACAGCTGGTGGTAATGTTACTGTGGGAGAAGTTTATGGAAGTGCAGAACTATCGACTGCTGGTGGAAACATAAATCTTGAAAGTGCTGGTGGAGAGGTTGAAGCGTCAACTGCTGCTGGAAATATTAATCTGAAAAATATTAAAGGTGCAGTCGATGCAAGTACTGCTGCAGGGAACATTTATGCTGAACTTTATGCTGAAAGTAATATGCAGAGTGAATTGAGCAGCGCTGTTGGTAATGTTACTTTGAAAGTCCCCGGAAATGCAAAAGTTACAATTCTAGCAATTCTCTCAATCAATGCCTGGGGTAACAGCGATGATGCTCTGGAACATATAAAATCTGATTTTGCTCAAACCACAGTAAATATAAGAGGAGACAAAAGACAGGTCGAAGTAATTTATCAATTAAATGGTGGTGGACCAACAATAGAATTAAACGCTGCAATGGGTGAGATTGAAATAAGGAAACTGAAATAATCGTTATTTATCACCAGACTTAACCGCTTATAAGATTTGTCAAGATTTTTCTCTTTTTAATTATAAAGTTTAATCAATAAGAAAAATAAGAACCGCAGAACAGCGGTTCTTCTTATTACTTTTTGAAAAATATGAGAATATGAAAAAGTTATTTCTCGTTTCAATTCAACTCCTGCTGTACTCATTACTGATATTTGGAAATTCAGATACTTTATTAATTAGAAATAATGATGCAGTCATCCAGGCAGTAAAAACAATTCAACCGGTAACTATTGATGGGAAAATTGAAGAGTATGTCTGGACCAGCCAAAACGGTTTCGAGAATTTTATTCAGAGAGATCCCATCGAAGGTGCCACTCCAACCGAAAGAACAATAATCAAGCTAGCTTATGATGAAAAGTATCTGTATCTCGGTGCAATAATGTATGACTCAACTCCGGACTCAATTATGGCAAGGTTGACCAGAAGAGACCAGTGGGTAGATTCCGATAACATAATGCTGTGTCTTGATCCTTATAACGATAAGCGAAGTGGTTATTATTTTGGTCTGAATGCTGCAGGCACTCAACTGGATGGTGTTCTTTATAATGACAGCTGGGATGATGATTCCTGGGATGGGGTTTGGGAAGGTAAAGTTCACAGGAATGCTAATGGATGGACAGCCGAAATGAAAGTTCCGTTTTCCCAGATGAGGTTTAATCAATCCGACAGCATGGTTTGGGGAATTAATTTCAGGAGAGTTGTAGCTCGAAAAAATGAAGAAGCCTTCCTGGTTTTTGTACCAAAGAATGAAAGCGGTTTTGTCTCTCACTTTGCGAACTTAACAGGATTTGAAAATATTTCAGGCGGAGGTCAGCTTGAAATATTGCCATATATAACTGGCAAAGCAGAATATCTTCAATATGAAGAAGGTGATCCTTTTCATGATGGTAAAAGTTATATACCTGGTGCAGGTGCAGATTTTAAAATGGGAGTGGGTTCAAATCTTAATCTTAATGCTACAATTAATCCAGATTTCGGTCAGGTTGAAATTGATCCTGCAGTAATTAATCTTAGTGACGTCGAGACATTCTATCAAGAGAAAAGACCATTCTTTATTGAAGGTTCAACTATTTTTGATTTTGGTACGGGTGGAGCCCGTAATTATTGGGGATTCAATTGGGGTGGAACAGATTTTTTCTACAGCAGGAGAATTGGAAGACAACCACAGGGTAGTATACCTGATGATGTTGATTACTCAGATTTTCCGACTGGAACACATATTCTTGCCGCAGCAAAATTAACCGGCAAGCTTGGTGAAAGCTGGAACGTTGGTACCATTCAAAATGTAACTAGACGTGAGTTTGCAGGGATTTCGATCAATGGAACTCAATCCGAAATTGAAGTTGAGCCGCTAACCTATTATGGAATTTTCAGAGGACAAAATGAATTTGATAATGGGCAGCAGGGTCTCGGATTTATTTCAACTCTAGCTGTAAGAGATTTTGATGATGAAAGATTAAGTGATGAAATTAATAAAAGTGCTTTAACATTTGGTTTGGATGGCTGGACTTTTTTAGACTCGTCACAAACATGGGTAATTGCCGGCTGGACAGGTATGAGCTATCTCTCAGGAAATAAACAGAGAATGGTTGATCTGCAGCAAAGTTCACGACATTATTTTCAAAGACCAGATGCAACTCACGTAGAAGTAGATTCAATAAAAACTTCTATGACAGGTTATGCTGGACGAATAGTTCTTAATAAACAAAAAGGAAATTTTTTCGTTAATACTGCATTCGGATTTATAACTCCTGCTTTTGATGTAAACGATCTTGGATTTTTATACAGAGCTGATGTTATTAACTGGCATGCAGGTGCAGGTTATTATTGGAGCGATCCGACAAATATCTACAGATATCTTGAGATTGGCTGTGCATTATTTCAAAATCACGATTTCGGTGGAAACAAAACCTGGGAAGGATTTTATCACTTTGGTTCGTTGCAATTCCCCAATTACTATTCTGCAAACTGGAACCTTGGTCTTTACACAGAAACATTTAATAATAACAGAACAAGAGGCGGCCCATTAACTTTGAATCCGGCTGGTTATGAAACAACCCTCAGTTTATCATCAGACAGCCGAAAAGATTGGGTAGTTGGTGTAGGTGCTGGGACATTCAGGTTTGATCCATCATACGATTGGTTCACAGAATTAAATTTGGAACTTCGAGTAATGCCAAATCTCTCTTTCATTCTTAGTCCTCTTTATCAACGAACCTATGAGTTTGCTCAATATGTTGATACGTATGACGATCCCATAGCAACCAGCACATATGGAAGCAGATATGTATTTGCAGAGCTCAATCAACAAACTCTTTCTGCGAGCATAAGACTAAATTGGACATTCACTCCTAATTTAAGCTTGCAACTATATGTTCAACCATTAATTTCTGCAGGTGATTATACTAACTACAAAGAGCTTAGTGAACCGGGTACATATGATTTTATGATTTATGGAACTGATGGTTCTACTTTCGATTCAGAAACGAACACAGCTGATCCTGATGGCGAAGGCCCGGCAGAACCGTTTGAAATCGATAATCCTGATTTCAATGTAAAATCTCTCAGAGGTAATGCCGTTATGAGATGGGAATATTTGCCCGGCAGCGTAATTTATTTTGTCTGGACACAAACTAGGTCAGAGGCAGAAGAAATTGGCGATTTTAAGTTTGAAGAATCAATGACCAGAATGGTTGCTGCTGAGCCTGATAATATTTTTATGATTAAAGTAACCTACTGGCTCAACTTCTAGTTAATCCATTTCCATTTATAAAAACTCATAAGTTGCTTACCTTTGCATTGAAGAATTCTTAATTTTTCATTCTACATTATTCATTAAAATTTGCCCCGGTAGCTCAGTAGGATAGAGCGTCGGTTTCCTAAACCGCAGGTCGGAGGTTCGAATCCTCTCCGGGGTACTTAAAAACACATTTCAACTAGCTAGTCTTTGAACCATTCACTTAATTCATTTAAAGAAGGGGAGTAAAGAAGTATTTTCTTCTCTTTATTGATGAGGAACATAGTTGGTGTAGCATATAGATAGTATTCCGAAGTAGATTCTCCATCCCAGCCATTCAAATCGGAAACATTCAGCCAATTCAGATTATTGTTGCGGATAAAATTTAACCAATCCGTTCTGGTAGTGTCAATTGATATTGCAAACACTTCAACCTTTTTTTCTTTTTGGTTTTTGTAAAGATTATAAATTTGTGGAAGTAAAGTCTGGCAATGCGGACACCAGCTTGCATAAAATATTATCAGTATCTGACTGGTTTGAATTTTGTTTAATTCAATTTCTGAACCTGATGAATCTGGCAGTACGATGTTTGGCACTGTGCTTCCAACCCTGAATTTTTTTGATTGCTGTATTCTTCTATCAAGAGCAGATGTAAGTTTCTGATCAATACAAAGGTCATCCTTAATCACATAATTTTCAACTATGTAATTGATGACATTATCAAATCCGAATTTCTTAAAACCGTCGAGAAGGTACTCCGTAATATGTGTATATACTATTTCATTCACTTTCGCTTTGTTTAGGATAGTATCAACAGCAGCCTTAAATTCTTTTTCAAGAAGTTCCAATGGCAATTGCGGATTGCGATAGTAAGTTAAATACTCAATAGTTTTATTTGTAAATGCATCTGAATAAATCAAACCGTCATCAGAAAAGTTAACTTTATCGAGTGAGTGAGTTTTGAGATTCAACAACTGTTCTTTAAATGAAATTTCGGCCTCAACAACCGGAAGTTGAGCACTTCTTACATATCGCGCCACGTATGAATTTGGAATCGACTGTGACGTAACATTCACAAAATATAAATACTCCTCCTGAACTTGAATAAGTTTTTCTTTTGTTGTCTGATAGTAATCGTCTGATTGAGGATAATTGGCAAGTACGAGCTGAAGCAGTTCCGTTCTGGTTTTGTAATCCTTGTTAAGCTTTACAAAATCATAATAGATCGTATTTGACTCAGATTTAATAAACTTTAGACTGTCGTAAATATTATTTGCATCTGTAGTTAGTTCAACTTCTTCATTATCATAAATAAAATCTACACTTTTATCATCGAAAGCTAGACGATAAAAGCCGGAATGACTCTGATTTAATTTAAAATGAAAAGTTCCATTTGAATTAGAAGAAACTGAATCAATAAGTTTTTGCTTTTCTCCTGATAATGAATAGAGAGATGTTTTTTTTTCGTTTAGGTTGTTGACTCGGATATTAACTATCTGAGCAGAGGTATAAACATTGCTCAACACAAGAATTAAAGTAAGAAAAAAATATTGCATTCCTAATTATCTTTGATGCAGCGGACACTAAATCCTAATAAAGTTATATCCCCATAGTGAAATAGGATCCAATCGTTATTTGCCCACAAATAAATCTGGTTAGCTTGGGTTATTGTACCTGTGGAACTCCAAAAATGTGTATGTGCATTAAATTCTGTAAATGTTCTGTTATATTCACGTATTCCTCCAAGCATTGCTGAAAAACCTGTGGTGTTGGTGCCTGCACCACTTCCGTAACCTTGTCCCACGGCTTTAATTGAATTTCCATCACCTCCAACTGTAGAATAAAATGTATTAAACTCTGTCAGGGTTGGAATATGCCAACCTTCAGGGCAAATTCCTTTTACACCTTCAGCTGTTGAATATTGCATTGCTTCTTTCCACATATATAAAGCGCCATACTTTGAACAGCTATCCTGAGAATTGTTTAAGCAGTACTTTTCTAAAATTGAATTATTGGATTGATCAGTACTGACGGGGATCATAATTCCAACATCCAGATTTTCTTTTAGCCAGCACTGTGTGCCAATCAAAACCGTATGATATGTTTTTCCCGAATATCTTATCTCATCACCACAGGCAAAAGGAAGGAATGTAATACTGTCAATGCTGCTTGAATATAAAACCTGGTTACCGCCAGAGTTTCTGTGTAAAATAATTTTCTGAGAAAAGAGCATTTCACAAGAAAACAAAATTATTAAACAGAGTATAATATTTTTCATTTTATTTATTCCTTATTAAACTATTTTATCATCAACATTTTTATTGATCTGATACAGCTGCTACCACTCATTGTGCAGATATAAACACCGCTGGAAAGGTTAACCCCTTCAAATGTCACTAAATAGCTTCCTGCTTTTTTCTCTTCGTTAACAAGCGTTGCAATTTCACTTCCCACTATATCATAAACTTTTATCGTTACAAATTCATCACTTGGTAAATTATATGTTATATGAGTTGATGGATTAAATGGATTGGGAAAGTTCTGTCTCAATTCAAATTGTTCTGGCGTTGCAAGTTCAACAGTAACAATATCACTGTAATGGTATTTACCATCAGTGTCAATTTGTTTTAGTCTGTATTGGAAATTTGTCCCTTCTCCTGGGATGTCAGTAAAAGAATAATCTTTTGGTGAGTTGCAGTTGCCGTGTCCTTCTATAAAACCGATTTTCTCCCATCCTGCCAATATTGCAGTTAAAGTTCTCTCAATTTCAAAACCATAGTTGCTTACTTCAGTTTCTGTTCGCCACATCAGGATAATAGATGTTCCGTTAACCACGGCAGTAAATGATGACAACTCAACCGGTAATGGTTGTCCTTCCGGAATGTTGTCAAGTGTCATTTTTCTGATATCAGCAAGATTCTCAGTAGCAGTTGTTCCATCAATAACATGAAAATTTATCTGTTGACCGTCGGTGCTTAGAGTGATTTTTTTTAATAAGCCAAGTGGAGAATTTTTATAAGTTCCATTATTGAACAAAACATTGAGGTAAGATTGAGAGAAGATCTGAACTGAAAAAAGGAGGAACCAGCAAATGAGAATTTTCATATCCCCTTCCGGTATTGTTAAAGAAATATTTAATTTCTAAAAGTATCAGCTAAAATATTTTCAAAAATTAGCTTATGAAAAATATGTAAAAAGTTGATAAACAGCAGATATGAATTTTCATTGATTATTTCCAAGTGCATTTTACTAATTGCTATTTATCAATTAATCGGCTAATAGCTGATACATAATTTATTTTAGTCACAAATCATACCATCAATAAAGATTTTCTGAATGGAAAATTCACTTTCATTTTGAAGAAGGAGAACTAAAGACTTAATATTTATGAAATTATTACTATGCAAATAGTTCGATTATTGTAATGTTTGCTCTTAATAATCGAATTGAAATAAGTTACAGCATACTGTAATTTGACACATTAGGATTTGAATAAAGTGTTTATTTAATAATAAACAGAGGAAATCAGAATGAAAAAAATAAATTTGTTAATCGCGATTGTTTTTATATTCACAGTGCTTTGCGAAAAAACCTTAGCACAACAATTTGCGCCTTGGGCAAAACTTTCGAGCGATGCACCAAAAGATATCAGCGCAAGAAAGTATCCGGTGCCTTCAAAAGACGAAGTTGGAATTCCACCTTATCCCGGGGCAGTTATCAGTTCTGTCTCTACACCATCAACAGATACAGTAAAGTATAAGCAGGAAGTACTCCCATTCATAAATTTGGTAACGAGTGATTTAAGCTCTAGTGTAATTAACTTTTATAAAAAGACTCTCACAAAAGATAAAGGTTGGAATTACAGTGAAGAATACAAAACCTTTGTCAAAGGAAGTCCGGGCAGTTCATTGACCGGCTTCGTTCCATCTGTTGCAATAAGAGATGAAAGCGGTGAAAATTTTGATCTCGGTTATGTTGATCCCAACATTAAAAGTAAACTAAAAACCAGAATTGTGATTACTTACAAACCGACTGTTAATAAGTAGAATATTCTCTAAAGTATTTTCTTTAAAAAACAGTATGAAAATTTTTAAACTTGGGTCGTGTTCAATCCAATTTATGAAGTAATACTATTTTGCTTTCATAGTTAATGTAAATGTAATCCCAAGCACTCGTTTATTTGAGTGTAAAATGTTACTGCCACTTTTGTCGTTTTTTGTAATAATTACAACGGAATCATCTCCCCGAATACAATTTCTCTAATTCACAATGGAAAGTAGTTTCATTATGAAATAGACTGGTGGCATTATACTTGACTTTTTCTTAGTCAAAACTTGTAATCATTGGGAGTAAAAATAAAATGGGAATTACAGAATTAATCGTTATTGCATTTCTGGCAGTACTGGGTTTTTTAGCATACAATAATTCAAGAAAAGTAGCTCGGGAATTAAGAAGATTGGGCGCGGATAAATAGTAACAATAAGAAAATAGGGGATCAGAGAGTTCGAACCTATTAAGGTTTGTTCTCTCTTTTTTTATTAATTACTTCAACTTTATTTCCAACACCTGCTATAACTGTATCCACAACATTACAAAATAAACCTGTCTCAACTATACCGGTATAACCCTTTAGCTTGATATCAAGTTCAAAAGGTTTTTCAATTTTCTCCATCTTTAAATCAACTATGTAATTATTATTATCAGTGATAAATCTTGTATTCCCACTTAAACGAAACACAGGTTTGAAACCTGCACTTTCCAACTTTATACATAAATGATTGCTGCCGAACTGCACTACTTCAACCGGCAATGGAAACTTGCCAAGTGTTTTTACTAGCTTCGTTGAGTCAACTATCCAAATATTTTTCTTTGAGTTTGAAGCAATTATTTTCTCGTAGAGTAAAGCTCCTCCTCCTCCTTTAATTCCGTTTAGATTATCATCAACTTCGTCGGCACCATCGATAGTTAAATCTATTTCATCAATCTCACTAAGTTTTGAAATCTTAATTCCAAGTGAACCCGCTAATTTTGCTGTCGCTGCTGAACTGGATATCGCTGTTATATTTAATCCGGCTTTAATTCTTTGTGATAACTTGTTCAGCATAAACGAAACAGTGGACCCAGTCCCTAATCCGACTATCATTCCATCTTCTATATAATCAACAGCATATTCCGCTGCTATTTTCTTTTCGTTCATAATTAAACTATAAAATGTGAAAAATGTTCAAATGAAAAATCATTTATTTATTTTTACTAAGCAAATTTTAAAGGAGAATAATTATGCACCACTTTGATCCTTCCACAGAAATTCAGGATTATCTTGTCTTTGGAGAATATGGAGATGTAAACCCTTCAATTACCGATTCATCAACGTACACTTTTTTAAGCCCCGAAAGAATGAAAGAGCTTTTTGACCACGAGGTTGAAGGCTGCTTTCTTTATTCACGTCATTGGAATCCAACAAATAAATATTTAGCAGATGCCCTTGCAAGATTAGAAGATAGTGAAGCAGCACTTGTAACTGGGTCTGGGATGGCTGCTATTGTGTGTTCAATTTTACAGGTTTGTAGTACTGGTGATGAAATAGTTTCCAGCCGAACTATTTACGGCGGAACTTATGCCTTCTTAAAAAATCTTCTTCCACGATTCGGAATAAATGTAAGATTTGTGAACACTCAGGATCTGGATGCTGTGAAAAAATCAATTACAAAAAAAACAAAAGTTATTTATTGTGAATCTGTCAGCAATCCTCTGCTCGAGATTGCAGATATTCCAAAGCTTAGTAAAATTGCGAATGCTCACAATATTAAGTTGATGATTGATAATACATTCAGTCCTATAATTATAAGTCCTATACACCTTGGTGCACATATTGTTATTCACAGCCTTACAAAATTTATTAATGGAACAAGCGATTGTGTTGCCGGTTGTGTATGCAGCAGCAAGGAATTCATTAATCAGATGATGGATATAAATTCAGGTACTGCAATGCTACTTGGTCCTGTTCTCGATAGCCACAGAGCTGCAAGCATTCTAAAAAATCTTCATTCACTTCACATCAGAATTGAAAGGCACGGAAAGAATGCTCAGTATCTCGCTGAGAATATTGAAAAACTTGGACTGAAAGTTTATTATCCCGGATTAGCTTCACACTCTGGTAATGAACTGATGAAGAAATTAATGAATGAAGGATTTGGATTCGGTGGAATGCTTGCGATTGATGCAGGAGATGTAAAAACTGCGGATGCTTTGATGAAAAAAATGCAGGAGGAAAAAGTCGGTTATCTTGCTGTCAGTCTTGGTTACTTTAAAACTTTATTTAGTTCACCTGGACACAGTACTTCATCAGAAATTCCAAAAGAAGAGCAGGAAAAAATGGGATTAAGTGAAGGACTTGTTAGAATTTCTATCGGACTGGATAATAACATTCACAAAACATTTGAACGAATTAAGAAATGTATGGTTGATGTTGGATTATTGAAAAGTTTGTGAAATTACGATTGTGATACTGGATCCTTGATACAGGAATCTGGAAATAGGCAAAAAAGAATTTTTTATCCGGAATCAGGTATCTGGCATCCAGCATCCAGCATCCAGCATCCAGTATCCATTTACTTCCTGAAAATCCAGAATATGAGTGTTAATAATAAGCTGATAATTACCATCGTTGTAATGGGAATGTAGATTTTAAAGCTCGGCTTATCAATAATAATATCTCCGGGGAGTTTTCCAATGGGCAGTTTTATCAGCCATGGCCAGAGCAATCCTGCCAGCAAAATTATTATTCCCAGTATTATTAAAGTTCGTTGCAAGTATCGTTTCCCTTAAAGAATCTNATAAAACATTCATCTAATTTTAATCATTAAAATTTAATTAAAGAAAGCCATCTGCCAATTCACTATTTTTGAATCAACAAAAATAATTTACTATGTTTTAATCAGTAATGAACAAAACAGTAAAAAAAATTGTAGTCATACTTATAGTCCTGATACTGCTTCCTGCGGCGTTTCTTACAATTAATGAATTTATTTCTCTCAACCAAAACGAAGAAGTGATAGGAAGAATTTATTCCAATCAGCTTGATGCAATTCTTTATTCGGTTAACCAGTATTCAGAAGATGTTGTAAGCAGCTGGGCAAGCAGGATTGATGAGTTTCATGATAATCTTAATAATTTAGATGATATAAAAATCTCCTCAACCATTGATAGTTTTTACAGCCAGTTTCCGTCCTTGTCCATAATTTTCGTGGCTGACAGTGCTAGTAGTGAAATAAAACTCATTGTGAAAAAGGAGGATAATAACTCTTTAAATAAATTAGGTGAGTTTAAAAAATCAGTTAAAAATATTATATACGAGAATCAACCAAT
>JGI20213J14113_1000037_pt1 | contig 24573 bp, 21 predicted proteins | sample WetSurMetagenome_3_FD_14113 | JGI IMG/M metagenome (IMG submission 14113) | reverse complement strand
CGAACGGCGGAAAGGCAAGTGCACTTAATCTAGGAATAAAAGTATCTAAAGCTGAATTTGTTTTGTGCATGGATGGAGATTCTATCCTAACTCCTCTTTCCCTTAAAATGGCAATACGTCATTTCGTGAATCCTGAAGTTGGAGCAGTTGCAGGAAATGTTAAAGTTCTAAATAGAAAAAAGTTTTTTACAGATCTGCAGGCTCTGGAATATGTTGAAGGATTAAATATGGCACGTGGTGCTCAAAGTGCTATTCGGTTAGTAAATATTATTCCAGGTCCGATTGGAGTTTTCAGAAGAAGCGCAATTCAGAGTGTTGATTATTATTCTGGTGATACTTTTGCTGAAGATGCTGATATGACTCTACGGCTCATATCACAAGGTTGGAAAATTTATTATGAACCTAAATCAATTTCATACACTGAAGCACCTGTAAAACTTCAACAACTTTTAAAACAGAGATATAGATGGACTCGAGGTATTATACAGTCTATCAGAAAACATAAAAAGCTGATGCTAAATCCAACTATTAAATTCGGTGATTCATTTATTCTCTGGACAATGTTCTATGAAGCATTACTCTGGCCACCTATGAATATTGCAGCTCATTTGTTTTTCATTTTTGCTGCGATATTCTTTGGTTTTACATCGCTGATTTTTTATTGGTGGGCTGCTCTTGCACTTCTGGATATCGTTGCTGCTATATATTGTATTGCTGCTGAAAAAGAAGAATTCAGATTGGTTGGATATGCAATTATCTATCGAATGGTCTTCATTCTTATAATCGATATTTGTAAAGCTATGTCTACAATTGAAGAATTTTTAGGAATTAAAATGACCTGGGGTAAACTTGAAAGGGTCGGTTAATAAAGTCATAATTATATGAGGGTTATCAAATGGAACTAATTCCAATTTTATCTACAATAATACTTGTTGCTACAATAAGCACATTTATACTTGCCGTTGGTGCTTATATACTTTATAAGATTCGTGAAGGCAAAGTAAGAGTTTCTCCTGAGAGAAAACCAGAATACCTTGAGGCTGAATATTTTGTGCCAAGAGAGAAAAAGGAGCATAAAGTTTTCATCGAAGAAGTTATTGAACCAAAACCAAAAGCAAATATCACGGTTGAGGGCTTTGAGCAAGTAAAACCGGTTAGTGAAAAACAAACTGAGTTTAAATACCGTGTTGTGGATGATTTAGGAGATAAAACGGTTGTCAAACCAGTTTCCACGAATCCGGTTGTAATGCCAAAAATGAAATACGAAAAATATAGTTTACCAACTGATGACACAGTTTCAAAAGATTCATTTCATGAAGAGATAAAGTGGCGATAGAAGATAGAAATAGATTTAGCTCTCATATCTTCTTTCTGTTTCTGTCTGGATTAATCGTACTTATTTTCTCAGCTCTTATTTATCTGCTTATAATCAGAACAGTGTATGGAAGATTTTCGGCCTCAGAACTTATACCAAATGCCAAAGCTATTAATGATCTTGTATTTGGTACTTTCCCTTCGACTGCAATTCTTAATTCCGATTACACTAAGAACATTCTGGCAGATGAAAGCAGCTGGTTTGATGATAACATAAAAACCTGGCAAAAATCTTTAAGAAATCTTGATATAAAATATCAGCTAATAAATGATGAAGATGTAGAAATGGGCAGAATTGATGAATACCATCTCATAGTTCTTTCAGGGTGCAAGTCGTTAAGTGAGCGGGAAGTTATCCAGCTTAAAAAATATCTTGAGAATGGTGGAAGTATTTTTGCAACAGGAGGAACCGGCTCATATTCTGAAGATGGTAAATGGAGAGGGTGGAATTTTCTGTCAGATGTCTTTGGAATAACATTCAGAAAAGAAATTGGAAATGATGATCGAACGAAAATTCACATACTCAGGGGAAGGCTGCCTCTTACCGCAAATATTCCAACCGGATTTCCATTAAACATTGCAACCTGGGATCATCCGATTGCAGCTGAAGTTCTCGATCCGCGAACAACTCAAGTCAGTTTCTGGTATAACCACAAACTTGAAGATGGTTTGGTAAGAGAAGGACTTAAAGAAACTGCAGGAATCGTTTATGGCAATTATGGAAAAGGAAGATTTGTATGGATGGGATTTGAAATTAATTCTGTGCTGGGGAAGCAGGATGATTATGTTTATTTCGATAGGTTGTTTAATAACTGTATCAGTTGGTTAACTTACAAACCCATTGCTTACTTAAGGAACTGGCCAAATGGTTACAGAGGTGCTGCAATGTTAGCACCTATTATTTCAGATAGTCTGCAAAATATTAATTACTTGCTCTCTGTGTTAGGGGAAACAAAAACCAAGCCAACTTTTTTTGTTAATCCATTCATTGTTAGACAAGATCCTCAGTTGGTAAAGCGTTTAGTAAACTATGGCGAAGTGGCTGCCTCTGTTAATTTCGAATTTGTAAATGATATTTCAAACAAAAATTATTTACTTAGAACTATTTCTGACCAAAAGCTTCAACTGGAAAAAATCACTGGAGTATCCGTTGATGGAATCTATCCTTCAGTAAATATTTCATCCGAAAATATTCTGCAAACTTTAATAGCAAGTGAGTATAAATATTTCATCTCTGATTCACTGGATGACAGGTCGGTGCCTAAAACAATTAAACGTAAAGATGAAAAAATTATTTCAATATCAAGGACTGTGCGTGATGATTATGATGTAATTCGTGATTTTAATCTTACTGAAAGGGATTTTCAATTTTATTCTTATCAGGAAGATGTAGATCGAATCGCATTCGAAAGCGGATTATATGTATTCAAAATACATTTGGATTATCAATGTTCGCCACAGAATATAAGTGTTATTAGAGATTTAATCCACGACATCAAATCAAAAGATTATTGGATTGCAACAGCATCAGAAATTGCTGATTGGTCGGATAAAAAAGAATTTATTGAATTGAGAACTCAAAAAAGAGGAGGCAGCAGGGTAGCGGTTACAATTACAAATTACGGTAGTTTTAATATTAATTATTTAGTAGTTGATGTTGATTTAAATCAAAAGGCAGAGAGGGTGAGTCTTGATACTGAGATTATAGGTACTAAAAAAGCACAATATAAACACAAAGATGGTTCACAACTTGTCTTTCTGTTAATTGATGAACTTGCTGCTGGTGAATCACGTACTTATTATATTGATTACGATAAATATAATCTTTAGGATTGGGTAATTAAATTTAGATATTACTTTTTGAAATAATCTTTTTTATCTGTTGATCAAGTGATCAGAATGCTATGCTGGAACATTCAAAAGTTAAAATATTTTTTCTCCTCATTTTTTTGTTGTCTTCAGTCATAATTGCACAGAATTGGAGCAATTATAAGATAACAATTGTCAATTCGGAATTAACCAAACAATTTCTCCATCAACAAAATGATTTATATAATCCAATCTATGATTGGGAAATCTTTTTCCTAAATCATAAAATTGCTTACGAGGTGATTGATGATATCGGACTTGATAATTATGATTTCAAAGATACGGATGTACTCATTCTTCCATCCGTTGAAGTTCTAAGTGACGATGCGAAAGAAAATTTGAAAGAATTTCTGGATTTAGGCGGTGGTGTTTTGATTCTGGGCAGGCTCGGTGAGTTCAATGAAATGGGAAAAGAAAAAGAAACAGATTTTTTGTATGAAATATCAGGAATTAAAGCCAATGAAATGCAAAATCAATCGACTACCGCATGGAAATTGAACATCAACAAAACTAATATTTTAGGAAGGTCGTCTTCGTCACCTAATTTATTAATTCTAAATCAATTACCTATATATTTTAATGTAGCACAGTTAGAGAGCAGCAGTGTTCTTGCCAGCTTTAATGAAAATAAAACTGAGCCAGCAACTAATATTGTGTATCCCTGTATAACATCAGTTGAAAAAGGAAATGGAAGAATAATCTGGTTTGGGTTTCAATTATCTCAAATTTCTTCAAGCGAAAGTGAAATAAATCCTTTAAATGAATTAATATTTAATTCAATTAACTGGCTTGCAAAAAAGCCTGCAGTGTGGGTAAATCAATTTCCGCATAATTACAATTCAGTATCGCTATTTACTTTTAAAGTTGAAGACATAAAATTGTTCACTGAGCAAATATTACCCATACTAAAAGCTCGGCAAATCACAAGTGTTTTTCTGATCCAACCCGCTGAAATTATTAATTCGTATGAATATTTAAGTGAACTTTGTTCTGTTGGAGAGATAGTTGTTCATTTTGATAATATGAATATGCTGGATAAACTCAGGAATAAGATAGAGGATTTGCTTATCCAATCCATTCAGAAATTAAAAGAAAATACTCACCAGAAATCAGTGGGCTTATTTATTAATAACGTAGATGATCCAAGTGAATACAGCTTTTTATTTGAGGAAACCTCATTCGATTTTTTCATAGATAATAACTTCAGAATTTATGTAAAGGACGTGGATTCAAGGTCTTACAAAAAATTGAACAATTTTGAATATAGAAAAATGGATCTCACTCCAGGTTTAAACAATGAATCCAAGCAATTATTTGGTAAAGAATTTTACTTACAGCTGCAATCATCTGATTTAACGAATATATTATTACCTTCGAAAAATTATCCCGGCTCTGATTTTTCAGCAGCAGATATAATAAGCGATTGTTTTACTAACGTTTCTCTGAACAATATATGGATTACAAGTTATTCCAAAGCAATTGATTGGATTGTAAAAAGAGAGAATCTAAATGTTGAATTTGAACAATCAACTTCTGAAAATATTTTGACAATCGAATTATCATACTCAAGTAAAGAATTGGCTGAGAAAGTTGGATTATTACTTTCTTTGCCATCCACTTACAATAACTGGGAAGCAATAGGAGACACTTTCTCTCTCAGATATGATCATAAGTCAGGATTATATAATATCCGGATTCCACGAATCAAACCGAATCAGACTTTGTTTATCGATCTGCGTTATGAACAATGAATACCTATGAACATGTCAATGAATTGATCAAATCACTCCTTGAAAACACAAACGTTGCATCGATGTTAATTGATGAAACAGGAGAAATACTTTATATCAATCATCGAGCAAAGAACATAATTGGATTCGATGAAGGCATAAAATATTTTCAGGACTATTTAATTACTGATTGCTGGCAAGATTTAAATAAACTACTGAAATCAAAAGTTGAAGCATCGTCTGAGAATAGTTATGATGCATTTAATATGCAGTTCAAAACTGGAACTGATTTTTCTGTTAATCTTTCAATTAAAGAAATTTCTATTGCCGATAAAAGAAACTACCTGATCAAAATCATACCATTTCAGGCAGCAATAGCATCAGACTCTCTAAAAAATATTTCAATACTCCCAGCGAATTTTAAGGATAATACATTTGAAGGTAACCTTATAAAAATTATTGAGGAATTTACTTCTCATTTTCCTCCAACCTTTATTCAGAAAGAATTAATTGAAAAACAGGCTGACCAACTAGATGAACTATTCTGGATTAAAGATAATGATGGAAATTATTTTGTCGTAAATGATAAACTATGCAGGTTAATGGGTCTTCAAAAGTTTCAACTGGAAGGAAAAAGTTACAAAGAATTTATTCCTGGACACTTGAATAAATTCTTTGACGCGGTTGAGAAATATCAGATGGAGTCAAAAAATCCGATTGCCATAAAAGGAATTTCATTGTTTAATTTTTCATTGAGTGAAGCTAAAGAGATAGTAGAAATTCCGGTATTAGACGATGACAGAAAAATTATCGCATTGGTAGGTTTTTCCCGTGATATTCCTTCAACTCTACCGATTAGTGAAAATAATATAGCTGAAGAAATATTAGGCAAATTAATATCCCTCATGCCAACACCGGCAGTGGTTATTGAAAATTCAGCAAAAATCAAGCTTTGTAATCAGGAATTTTGTAAATTGATAAAGAAGAATTTAGAAGATATTCTGAATTCTGATTTAATAGGATTACTTCCTCGTGGTCTATCTGATGTAATTTTAGAGTGTGTGAAATATGATTCAGATGGCATAATAATTGACTTAAATGAGAGTTTAGAAGTAATTCCTGAGCCGGGAAATGGATATCATTTACAAATTTCCAGGATTAGTATAGAGGAAAATAAAGATGATTTAGTTTTGCTTTTTTTTGCTAAATCAACAAAAAAAATAAATGCTCAAAAAATTTTGTTAAGCAGAGATACAATGTCAGATATAATATTAAAAAATAATCCGAAGCCTATTTTTATTTACGACAAAGAGAATTTAAGATTTCTTGAAGTCAATGATGCTGCTTTAAATCTTTATGGTTATTCGGAAGATGAATTTCTGCAAATGGATTTGACAGACCTTTACACACCTGAAGATATCCAGACTTTGCTCGAAACTTCAGAACATCCCGTTAAAGAAGGAGAGTTGAGCAAACCATTCAGACACAGAAAAAAAGACGGTAACTATGTATTTGTAAGAATAAGCAAATTCAACTATGAATTTGAATCTATTGATGCTTACTTTAATATTATTGACGATGTAACTGATCGATTGGAATTGGAGAAATATAACCAGCTTTTTAAATCTGCATTTGATCATACAAATGATATGATTTTTGTTACTGATCCCACCGGCTTGATAACCTTTACTAATGATTCCACTTCCAGAAATCTCGGAATTCCAAAACTGGAATTGATTAATACTATTATTACTTCACATTGTTCTGATGAAGACAGGATATTTTTAAATAGTTCTGTTTTCCAATCTCACATCAAGGAAACAGTCACCTTTACAATTAAATTAAAATCTTCGGATGGAAGTACGATTGAAACTGAAATGACCTCGACACCAATTTTTAATGTAAATAATGAGGTCGAATCATTTTCTTTGATTGCAAAAGTATCATCAGAACAAAAAACCGGTTTATCAAGTACGAAAGAAATCATTAAAGAGGTTGTGAAAGAAGTAGTAGTGGAAAAACCTGTTGTGCGGGAAGTAAAACACACTGATCCCGATACCTCGTTTCTCCCAGCTGTGTTTCATGAAATTCTCACTCCGATGAATGTTATACTTGGCTTCTCACAGGAACTAACCGAAAGCATTGAAAATATGTCCCCGGAACAAAGAGAGGCTGTTGATATCATAAATCAGAACAGAAGTTCTCTTCTCGGGCTTATGAATTCAATTATTGAGTTCTCAGATATTCAATCGAAAAAATCGCTCAATGAAATTAATAAAGTTACGATTGTTGATATTGTTGAACCNCTCGATAAAAATATTAAAGAGATAACAGGATTAAAGGACATTGAATTTGCTTACGGAAAAATCTCTTCATCATTAAAGTTTTCAACTGATAAAAAGAAATTTGAGAGTTTTCTCAACAACCTTATTCGGCTCATAAGTAAAATTACTACACAGAAAAAGATTTACATCTCTGCCTACCCCGTTGATGATGATTTCTTTAATATTTCAATTTCGGATGGATTTGCGAGGTCTTCAAGTAATTTGCTGGATATTTTAAAGAAAATATTTATTGAAAAAAGAGACCCAAAAGAGTCAGGTGTTTCAAAGTTGAATTTCCAGATTATCAACTCACTCCTGGAATCTTTGGATGGCCAATTTATTACTGTTAATGAGCATACAGATAAGCACGATTTTGCATTTAGGTTTCCAATTGAGTTGTCGAAAAAATTTGAGATTCCTTCAGTTGAAGAAATTAAAGAGCCGGAAGTAACCGTTGATAAAATCGAGATGAAGGAGCCGGAACCTTTTAACTTTAAAGAAGAAATTGAAATCGAAGAAATAGAATCTGGGCATCCTAAAGCTGAACATATAGAAGAAACACCAATTACAGAAGTAATTGAAGTGGAAGAAAAACCTGAGATTAAACAGGAAGAAGAAATCATCACAGAAGAAGAAATTTCTATTGATGAAGCACCTGAACCCGTCAAAAGAAAGAACGGTATATCTTCACTCAGATGCCTTTATATCGAAGATCAGATTGACTCGCAGATCCTTTTCAAGGTTCAAATGAAAGAACTAAAGAATATTCAGTTTGCTGCAAGTTTTGAAGAAGCACTTCCATTACTCGAAACGCAGAAATTTGATTTTATCGTTATGGATATAAACCTGCAGGGAGAGTATAATGGTTTGGATGCTCTTAAGATCATCCAACAAATGTCAGGTTTCCAAAATATTCCTGTCATTGCTGTTACCGCTTATGTTCTTCCCGGTGATAAAGAGAAATTCATCGCTACCGGTTTCACTGATTTTATTTCCAAGCCCATCTTTCGTGAAAAGATGCTCGAATCGCTCAATAAGATTTTTGTAAACTAAGCTTTCTTCGCACTCCGGTACACTTCAATTAGTCAAATCCTTACCTATTGACTTATCCTTATTAATAAATTAAATTACCATACAAATGTATGGTATTTTAATAAGTGAAGGCATGAAACTAAAACTTTTGTTTTCTTACTTATCCTAAAGGATTTATATGAAAAAAGAACTAACCGGAATCCAGAAAGACATTCTTAATTATTTAATTGATCAAATCAAAGGGAAGGGAATACCACCAACTTTAGCCGAGGTTGCAGACCATTTTGGTTATAGGAATAGGGCTACAGTTCAACAGCACTTTAGTGCGATTGAGAAGAAAGGGTTCATCAAAAAAAATCCAAAGCTTTCCCGTGGAATTGAACTCACTCTGGAAGATAAGTTCTTCGTCCCAAAACCTATTCTTGGAGAAGTAGCTGCCGGTAATCCGCTTACAATTTATCCGGATGCAATTGATACAGTTGAACTTCCAACCATAGCAAGAATGCCGAAAGATTCTTTTCTGCTTCGAGTAAAAGGAGACAGTTTAAAGGATGCATATATTTTTAACGGTGATATTGTAATTGTAAATCCAAATCTTGAACCAAAGAACGGGCAGATTGTAGCTGCCATTCTTGATGACGCTGCGGTTGTGAAAAGATTTTATAAGAAGAAAAATGAAATAGAGCTTGTTTCAGAAAATCCGGAATACAAACCAATCATCATCGAAAAAAAATATTCTTCATTTAAGCTGGTGGGAATTGTAGTCGGCGTTTACCGGAGTATGGAGAAGAAGAAAGCGGGTTAGGGGAATGCTAAAATATTTTATCGGAACAGCAGGCTGGTCTTATAAAGACTGGGTGCCTTCATTTTATCCAAAGCAACAAACCAGCAAGTTTGACTGGCTTCAGTTTTATTCACACTACTTTAATTGTGTGGAAGTGAACTCGACTTACTATGCTTATCTCAGTCCAAAAATTGTTGAAGGCTGGGTAAAGAAAGTAGCTGATAGTGATGAGTTTATCTTTCACGTAAAGATTCACCAGGATTTTACACACAAAAGAAAATTTGATGAGCAAAGCATAAAAGCTGTCAGATATAATCTTGATATTCTTGGTAATGCTGAAAGATTGGGTGGATTGCTGATTCAGTTTCCTTATTCATTCCCATACAATAACTCGGCTACACAATACATTCAGGAACTGAAAGATATCTTTCCCAACTACAAAAGTTTTGTTGAAGTTAGACACTCATCCTGGCAAAATGAAAAAGCATTTGAGTTCTTCAAAGAAAATGACCTTACTTTCTGTACAATTGATCAACCGCAAATTGGGCAGGCAATTCCGTTTAAGCCAATCATAACAAATGACAGAGCATACATCCGTTTTCACGGAAGAAATGTCGAAGCGTGGAAAAAATCTATTAATAGTTTTGGTAAAGAGCAATCGTATGATGAAAGAAGTGAACGTTACAAATATCTTTATTCTCCAGGTGAGCTGGTTGAAATTGAGCAGAAGATAAAATCAATACAATCAAAAGTGAAAGAATTGTATGTTATAATGAATAACCATCCGCAAGGAGATGCAGTGGCAAATGCATTTGAGCTTATTCATTTGCTTGAAGAAAAAGATAAAGTTGAAATGCCGGGAACGATAATTAAGGCTTATCCAAGGTTAGAAGAATTATTAGTTAACTGAAGCATTGTTTAATTGTTATACTGTTAAATTGTTAAATGAACAATGAATGACTACAAATGACCAATGACAAATTACTAATGACTAAATAATGCGCACAATATTCCACTTAGATCTAGATGCATTCTTTGTTTCAGTTGAAAGGATACTTGATCCTTCTCTGAAAGGAAAACCCGTAATTGTCGGTGGTGATCCGAAATACGGTAGGGGAGTAGTTGCTGCCTGTTCGTACGAAGCAAGAGTTTACGGTCTCCATTCTGCTATGCCGATTAGAACTGCATACAAACTTTGTCCGCACGGAATTTACATTCACGGAAGTCATGGCGAGTATTCACGCTTCTCAAAAGCAGTGAAGAATATTCTTCTACAGTACGCTCCAATTGTGCAACAGGCATCTATTGATGAATTTTATATGGACTTTACAGGTTGTAGAAATGTTTACGGTTCACTCTTTGCTTTTGCTTCTTTCCTTCAAAAAGAAATCTGGGAAAGATTATCTCTTCCTTGTTCAATCGGGATTGGCAGCAACAAAACAATTGCGAAGATCGGTTCTGATTGTATGAAGCCTAACGGAATAACTTATATCCTTTCGGGGATGGAAAAAGAATTTCTTGCTCCAATGCCTGTAGAAGCAATTCCTGGTGTTGGTAAAGTTACGCTACAGGATTTTCACTCAAAAGGAATTTACAGGATAGGAGACATAACAAAACTTCCGCAGGATTATTTTGCTGCAGCTTATGGCAAGTATGGAATTGATATTTACAGAAAAGCCTGTGGAGAAGGTAACGAGTATTTGATTGTGGATAACTATGAGCAAAAAAGCATCTCACACGAAAGAACTTTTGCAGATGTAACGAGTAAGCAATTTCTAAAGGAAAAATTATTTAAGCTTACAGGAAAAGTCTGCCAGGAATTGAGAGATATGGATTGGCTGGCTTCAAATGTCCATATAAAATTACGCTATTCAGATTTTAATACATTGACTCGCTCAAGAATGATCAAACCAACAGATGATGACAAAGCAGTATTTGATGTAGCCTGGAATATGTTAGTGAAAGCTCTTACAAGAAGAGTTGCAGTAAGATTGATTGGTGTTGGATTGAGCAAGTTCTCAAAATTCTCTGAACAGCAGGAGCTATTTGAATGGGAAGAAATAAAAAGGAGAAGAATGCTTAGAGCAGTTACAAAAATTCGAGATAAGTTTGGATATGAATCATTGATGTTTGGAAGTGTGGATCACGATAAAAGATCACTAACAATGGTAAATCCATTTAGAGTTAAGACTTAATTCATCCCTCATATAGGAAAGAATAATGGTCGAATCTTTCAACCCGGAGGCCATTGCATATGTCTTCCGCCTAGAAGATGCATATGAATGTGATAAACTTCCTGACCACCATCATTACCGCAGTTAAAAACCAATCTAAAACCATTTTTTGCAATTCCTAAATCTTTAGCAAGCTTATTTGCAGCATCAAACAATTCACCGAGTAATGCAGCATGTTCTTTGCCTTTAATATCGGTCACTTTTGGAATTTCAATTTTCGGAATGATAAGTATGTGTATTGGAGCTTGCGGTTTAATATCTTTAAAAGCAAGAACGTTTTCGGTTTCATAAACGATTTCAGCAGGAATTTCTCTATTAATGATTTTGGAAAAAATTGTAGCCATATCAGTCTCCTTTTTCTATTCCATATTTTTTCATTTTGTTGTAAAGGTGGCTTCTCTGAATATCAAGCAACTCTGCTGTTTTACTAATATTCCAATTATTTTCATTCAACTGTTTTAAAATAAAAGCTCGCTCTGCTTTCTCCTTAAATTCCTGGAATGAATTGGATTCATCGATAATATCATCCATAGTTGCTTGTCCTGGCTTAAGTAATAATTCAATATCACTTCTTGCAATTTCTCTTTTATCAATTATGATGATTATTCTTTCAACAATATTTTTTAATTCACGGACATTCCCGCTCCAGTTCATTTCCTGAAACAGTTTGAACGCATCATCTAAAAATTTTACTGGTGGCTTTTTGTGTCGTGTGGTAATCTCCTTTGAAAATGCCTCAGCAAGAATTGGTATATCGTCCTTTCGTTCGCGTAAAGGTGGAACATTTATTGGGATCACATTCAGTCTGTGGTAAAGATCTTCTCTGAATTTTTCTTTGTCAATTTCCTCGGTAAGTTCTTTGTTTGTGGCTGAGATTATCCTTACATCGACATCAATTTTTTTTCCACCACCGACACGTTCTATTTTTCCGTCTTCAATTGCTCTCAGTACTTTAGCTTGTGCCTGAGGACTCATATCTCCAACTTCATCAAGGAAGATAGTCCCTTTGTTTGCTAATTCAAATTTCCCGATGCGCTGATTAAAGGCTCCGGTAAAAGAACCTTTCTCATGTCCAAATAATTCTGACTCGATTAGTTCATTAGGGATGGCTGCACAATTGACTTCAATGAATGGTTTATCCTTCCGCTGACTTCTTCGATGAATTGCCCTGGCAACTAATTCTTTACCGGTCCCGTTCTCTCCGGTAATTAAAACTCGTGTATCGAGTGGTGCAACTTTCTCGATAAGTTCAAGTATGGATTTTATTCCTTTGCTTTGACCGAGAATTTCACCACCACCTTCAAGTGTTTTTCTAATTTCAATATTTTCAGTAAGAAGTTTTACTTGCTCCACAGCATTACGTACGCTGATGAGTAGCTTATCTCTATCAATCGGTTTTTCAATAAAATCAAATGCACCGAGCCTTGTTGCTTTGATTGCATTCTCAACACTTCCGTGTGCAGAAATTATAATTACCGAAAGGGAAGGATTTGTTTCTTTAACTTTCTTCAATACTTCGAAGCCGCTCATTTCCGGCATCTGAATATCAAGCAGCAGACAGGATATCTGTTTTTCCTCAATGATATTTAATCCATGTTTGGCCGAAGTGGAATAATCTACAACATATCCTTCGTATTCAAGGATCATCTTTATACTTTCGCAGATTTCCTTTTCGTCGTCAATTATAAGTATTGTATTCATAAAATTATTCTTAAATATCTAAGTGATCTTATAGCCATTATTTGAGAGGGTAATACTTGCTTATTTAGCTCAAGAGTTTCTCCGAACAGAACTCCATACCAGTTCACATCTACATCCCTGAAATCAACTTCGGACTGTGCTTTAAAATCTTCTTCAAAAGCCTCCACAAAATAACCAAATACATCGGCTAATTTCAATATGTTCTCAGCATAACCGATAAATGCATTGCCAAAAAAATGTGCAAGCTTATCCTTGTCCCCAAACTCATTATCAGGAGAATCAAAGAATAACTTGTTCGGAAGGTTTTGATTTTTCAAATTTGCAATTGAATCACTTGCAGATATTAGCGGATAGTATAATCGTATTTTGAGTAATGGAATTACAAGTGGCACTCTGCTGTAGGGAATTGTTGTGAAAGTTAACGCAAGTAAAGCTTCCTGGTAATCCTTTTCGTAAAAGTTAATTGCTCTGATATAAATAGAATCTACTAATGCCGTATCAGTATTGTCTTTTTTGAGCTGCAGAAAATAATTTGAGGCGATGAATTCTGACAGGTAGTTAACTCCTTTAGATAGCTCACTTTGTTGAGGATAGATAGATGAGGATAAAACAATAATCAAGATCAGGATACGGTTAGGAACTTTTTTAAACCTCATTTAGGTTTGAATTACTCCCGGATTAAATCTTGGAATATCAGGATTGTGATTTGCAGAGNCTATTCCCATCGAAATATATTTACGTATTTCAGCCGGATCAATAATTTCATCAATCCATAATCTTGCAGCCGCATAATAAGGATTATCTTTTTCATCGTAAGCTGCAATTATATCATTCAATAATTTTTGTTTTTCCTGTTCCGAAACTTTATTCCTATCTTTTTCAGCCTGCTTAATTTTTATGTCAAGTAAAACACTGCCTGCTTGTGAACTTCCCATGACAGCAATTTTTGCGTTCGGAAATGCATATATAAATCTGGGATCATAAGCTTTGCCGCACATTGCATAATTACCAGCACCAAAACTGTTTCCAATTATGATTGTGATTTTCGGGACTACAGAATTAGCAACTGCATTTACCATTTTAGCTCCGTCTTTGATAATTCCTCCATGTTCTGCACGACTTCCGACCATAAATCCAGTTACATCCTGCAAAAACAATAATGGAATTTTTTTCTGGTTACAGTTCATAATAAATCTTGTTGCTTTGTCTGCACTATCGGAATAAATAACCCCGCCAACTTGCATCTCGCCTGCGCCTTTAACTGACTCAGTCTTTACAACACTTCTTTGATTCGCGACAATTCCTACTGCCCAGCCATCAATTCGCGCATAAGCTGTGATTAAAGTTTTTCCATATCCAGCTTTGTATTCATCAATTTTAGAATTATCGACTATTCTTGCAATCACCTCGTACATATCGTACGGTTTTATAGTGTCCTCTGGGAGGAGACCATAAATTTCCTTTGGTGAAAATATTGGAGGCTTACTTTCTATTCTATCAAAACCTGCGGTATCTCTTTTTCCGAATTTATCTACAAGACTTCTGATTTGTGCAATACATTCCTTATCATCTTTCATTACATAATCTGTTACACCAGAGATGTTTGATTGAACTCTAGCTCCGCCCAAACTTTCGTTATCTATCTTTTCACCAATTGCAGCACGAACAAGATGAGCTCCAGCGAGAAAAACTGAACCTTCGCCTTCAACAATTAAGGCTTCATCACTCATGATAGGTAGATAAGCACCACCGGCAACGCAAGGACCCATTATCGCTGCAATCTGCGGAATTCCTTTAGAAGACATTACCGCGTTATTTCTAAATATCCTGCCGAAGTGTTCTTTATCAGGAAAGATTTCATCCTGAAGAGGAAGAAAAACACCAGCACTATCAACCAGATAAATGATAGGAATGTGATTCTCCATCGCAATTTCCTGTGCACGCAGATTTTTCTTTGCAGTGATTGGAAACCATGCACCTGCTTTTACCGTTGCATCGTTCGCCACGACAACGCACTGTCTTCCATTGATTTTACCAATACCATATATTGTTCCTGAAGATGGTGCCCCTCCGTGGTCTTTATACATATCGAATGCAGCAAAGGTGCTTAGTTCATAAAATTCTTTTGGGTTATCAATAAGAAGGTTTATTCTCTCTCGTGCAGGAAGCTTACCTTTTTCCTTTTGCTTTTCTATAGCTTTAGGTCCGCCACCAAGTTTAATTTTTTCTTTCTCTGCTATAAGCTTTCTTAACAAATCTTTTTGATAATCAGCTCGTTTGAGGTAAGCTTCATCTTCTTTTATTTGTGTACCAATCGGTTTCATTTCAAAACTTCTCGTGCAATTACGATTCTTTGAATTTCTGAAGTTCCCTCACCTATGGTTAGAAGTTTAACATCTCTAAAATATTTTTCAACAGGATAATCTTTTGTGAATCCGTAGCCGCCATGGATCTGGACTGCTTCACTTGCTGCTTTTTCAGCAATCTCGCTTGCAAAGAGTTTTGCCATTGCTGCTTCTTTGATATTCGGCAAACCATCGTCTTTCATTTTGGCAGCACGGAAAGTTAACATTCTGGCAGCATCAATATTCGTTTTCATTTCTGCCAATTTAAATTGTGTAGCCTGAAATGATGAAAGTGGTTTACCAAACTGGTGTCTTTCCTGAGAATATTTTAATGATTCGTTGAGACAACCTTGGGCTAAACCTAAACTTACGGCAGCAATAGAAATTCTTCCTCCTTCTAAAACTTGCATTGCATTGATGAAACCCATTCCTTCTTCACCCAATAAATTTTCTGCAGGAACTTCCAGGTTTTCAAATGTAAGCTGAACAGTTTCGCTAGCTCTCATTCCAAGTTTGTTTTCCTTTTTACCAACTATCAATCCCGGCATACCTTGCTCAAGAATAAAAGCTGAAATACCTTTTTTACTGGCATCTTTATTCGTAATTGCCATAACAACGAGTGTTTCACCTGAAGCACCGTGAGTCGTAAAAGTTTTGCTGCCGTTAAGAATGAATTTATTTCCTTTTTTCTCTGCGACAGATTTAAGACCTGCTGCATCACTTCCAGAGAATGATTCTGTAAGTCCCCATGCTCCTATTTTTCTTCCTGACACTAAATCAGGTAAATATTTTTTTTTCTGTGCTACATTACCAAATTTGTAAATGTGACTCGTGCATAGTCCATTGTGAGCTGCTACCGATAACGCTATAGATGGATCAACAATACCAAGTTCTTCAATGATGATTACAAAATCAACGTAACCTAATCCTGCACCGCCGTATTCTTCAGGGAAAATGATTCCCATAAATCCAAGTTCACCAAGTTCTCGCAATATGTTTGTTGGGAAGTGCTGAGCTTCATCCCATTCCATAACTTTTGGTTTTATTTTGCTTTGAGCAAAGTCCCGAATTGTATCACGAATAAGTGTCTGATTTTCCGTGAGCTCGATTAGAAATGATTGGCTTGTGGATTCCATAACATTAACGCCTAATAATCTATAAAAATTTCTTACTTACTTAAATATTTTTTTACCGATAAAATTTTCAATTATCTCTTCGGCAATATGATATGGTGATAAATTGCCGAGTATGACTTTTTCTAATGTAGAATTTAAAGATTTTTCACCACTTTCACTCCACAATTTTTCTTTTATTTTATTCTCTACGATTTCTTTGATCCTGTTTTTGGATTGCCTTTCTCTTTTGGAAAGGAACAGATTCTGATCACTCATAAAGGATTTATGCCTTTCTATTTCCTGTAGGACTTCATTTATACTCTTATTTTCTGAGGCCACCGTTTTTATTATTCCTGGCATCCATGAATGTTCATCATGGTCTTTCATCATCAAAATAGTTTGGAGTGAAGCAACTGCCTGATCTGCACCAGGTCTGTCACTTTTATTCAGCACAAAGAAATCGGCTATTTCCATCAATCCAGCTTTCATTGCCTGAACAGAATCTCCTGATTCAGGAACAAGAACAACAATCGTGGTATCTGCTGCTTGAACGATATCAAGTTCTGACTGACCAACACCGACTGTTTCAAAAATTATATACTCATAACCAGCGGCGTCAAGAACATCAGCAGCGTCAATTGCCTTTTTACTCAATCCTCCAAGACTTCCCCTCGTAGCCATACTCCGGATAAATACTCCTTCGTCATTTCCAATTTCATTCATTCGGATTCTATCCCCAAGTAAAGCACCTCCGGTAAACGGGCTCGTCGGATCAACAGCAATTATTCCAACTTTTTTGCCGTCATTACGAAATAACTTGGTGAGCTGATTTGTAATTGTACTTTTCCCAGCTCCCGGAGGTCCTGTAATTCCAATACGATATGCTTTCCCGACATGAGAATGAAGTTGTTTTATGAGTTCGGAAGCTTCTGAATTGGAGTCCTCAACAATTGAAATTGCCCTTGCAACTTTTCTTCTTTCATTATTAAGAACTTTTTCGGATAGGTCTTTGTTAAGCAAAGCAGTAATTAAAATTTAGATTTAAAAAAATCGAAGGTTTTTCTTAATCCCTCATCAATCTTTACTGAAGGTTTCCAGTTAAACTTTTGGAAAAGTTTCTCAGAAGTTATTACACTTCTAGCTTGTTCACCTTTAGGAGCAGGTCCGTGTTTTTCTATAGCCTTATTCCCAGCAATACTATTTAATTTTAAAAATACATCATTCACACTTGTTTCAACGGTTGTTCCGACATTGTAAATATCGGATAATTGAGAATTAAGCGTAAGTACATTTGCTTTTACAACATCTTCGACAAAAACATAATCTCGTGTTTGATTCCCATCACCATTGATTATAGGATTTTCATTTTTCAATAATTTGTTTACGAAGATTGCTACTACTCCAGCTTCACCGAATGGATTTTGTCTTGGTCCGTACACATTTGCATATCGGAGTATTGTGTAATTTAGTCCGTACTCATTTTTATAAAAGTATAAATACTTTTCTATTGTTAGCTTTGTGATTCCATACGGGGAAACAGGATTTGTCGGGTGTTTCTCATCGGCCGGGAAATACTCCTGCTCACCGTATACCGCACCACCGGTTGATGCAAACATAAACTTCTTAACTCCGGTCTTAATGCAGCATTGAAGTAGATTGATAGTGCCAAGTATATTCGTGTTTGCATCAAAGATTGGATCATTAACGGATTTTCTAACGTCTATTTGTGCTGCATGGTGGTTTACTATCTCAAATTTTTCCTTATTGAATAAATCTAAAATCTTTGAGTCAGTAATATCAGCCTTAATGAAATATGCTTTTGGATTAATGTTTCTCTCAAACCCAGTTGAAAGGTTATCCAGGATATAGACATTGTGTCCTTGATGCAAATAAGCGTCGACAATTTGCGAAGCTATGAAACCAGCTCCGCCTGTTACTAAAATTTTCATTTTATTCGATATATAATTTATTCTTGTAAATATATTCCATTACAGATGGTGGAACAAGAAAATTAATCGGCATTCCATTTTTTACTCTTTCACGAATGTCTGTTGCACTAATTTCTATTCCTCTTGTTTGAACAAAAACTGCTTGGTGATAATATTTGTCCTCAAACTGTGGTGGATGAGAAGACTTTCTTTTTAAAACAATAATCTTTGCCAACTTTAAAATTTCATCCGGCTCTTTCCAGGTGTTGAAAGTAAAAATATTATCGTACCCAATTATAAACTCCAGCTCACTATACTGCGTCTTAAGCTCTCTCAGTGTATCAACGCTGTACGAAACTCCACCTTTTCTTACTTCGATATCAGAATAATCAAAAAATGGAATTGCATCCACTGCAAGCTTAATCATATTCAGCCTGTCCTCCGCAGAACTTGTTTTAATATCACTTTTATGAGGGGAAATAAAAGCAGGTATAAAAATAATTTTTTCGAGATTCCTTAATTCTTTAACCGATTGAGCAGTTATGAGGTGTCCCAGATGAATTGGGTCAAAAGTGCCTCCAAATATTCCAACTTTAGACATTCAACAGCTCTTTATATTCAATGAAAAGGTCATTAAAATTCTCATGCATTTTTTGACTGCAGTATGAGAGACTTTCTTTTTTTGATAGTTCAATATAAAGCTTTTTGATATCTTCAAAATTATCAATAGATAAATAACCATCAAGAGTGTGGATGAAAATATCTTTACTGGATATCGAGTTCAGGTAGTTAGCATATTTTCTATTTGCGGTTATTATCGGATTTATCAATTCTTTATCAAATCCATAAGAACAGCTCAGAATAATTTTATCATGAACAGATTTCCCGATTACTAACGATGGTTCTTCTGTCTGAATTAAATTAAAGATCCGTGAAAAATCATTTAGACTCAAGCCGATTGAATTATAAAACAAAACCAGCATTTTAGAATTGATTGTTAGAGGCTGATTATGAAGATATTCCGATAAATTAGTAAGCTGAGGTTCGTTATAAATGATTGTATGAGCTTCATCAGGTAGAAAGTATTTTGGAATATATTCCATATCTTTTTCGTTAAGAAGAGTGAAAATCTCAACCTGCTCTTTTATTCCAGAAAATATTTCAATCCAGTTTGAATAAAGTAATGTATTAAGATATACAGAATAGTTTACTGATAGATTCGGGTAAGGTTTGATTTCTTTTGGATTTATAATTGGAGAGTCAGCAACAATTACAATTGAATTTTTACTTGATGGATTACTCAGAGTAATACCTTAAACTATAAACGTGAAAAATATTTTTTACAAAAAAACATGCTTAGCCGGGTTACAATTACTTATTCTCTTATCCATTGAAAGATTTCTTTCAAAGTAGGTTTATTTCCGTATGATAAAATTCCTATCCTGAAAATCTTTGCGCTTAATTTAGTAACTATAAAAATTGAAAAGATCATTATAATTAAGGAAGTAAATATTTCGAGATTTGATACATTCTGAACATTTAATCTGAGTAACATAACAGTCGGTATGGTTAAAGGAATGTATGAAAAAATTTTAGTTACTATAAAATCAGGATTTTGAATAGCAGGCATAGCAATAACAACAGGTAACATCAATATCAAGCTGAGATAAGTGGAAATATGCTGCGCTTCCTGCTCTGTACTCACCGTTGAACCAATTCCGACAAAGAGACTGGCGTAAAAAAGAAATCCGAGAATAAAAAACAGCAGCATAGGGAGTATGTTTTTAAAAGCAGTTATCGGAAGTAAAGAACTCGCCACCAGACTCAATCCAAGTAAAACCCAAATCAGGATTTGTGTAATTCCAAGTAAGCTTAATCCTAATATCTTTCCAGTTAATAGTTCATCCGGTGTACTACTTGAAACCAGCATTTCAATTAATCGACTGGATTTCTCTTCTATCATACTTCTCACAAGCATTTGTCCAGAGTATACGACCATCATCATCAACAGTAAAATAAAAACGACAGATAGAAAAAAAGTTGTCAGAAAATCCCGATCTGAAACCTTGCCGTCTTCAGAAATTTTGATCTGCTGGATTCTCGTTCTGTCTTCAATTTTTTCCAGCAAATAACCTTGAACTCCAGCTTTTTCTAATATTTTTCTAGTTTTGTAATGATTTAAAGCTTCTTCAAATCGCCCCACTACTTTAAAGTTTCCAAATAAATTACTTCTGTATTCTGCAATAAGGGAATCTTTATCTGTTGTACCAACTATCAGGTAACCACTTATTGATTTCTTCAAAACATTTAAATCAGCAGTTTTCTCTTTCTCCTCAAAAGATTTATCCATATGATTTAAATTAATTAAAACATAATTTCTTTGGCCATCAGGGAGCAGATATTTCTGAAATTCTTCGTCAAGATAATTGAAATAGATGCCGCTTGTGTCAATTACACCTATTACTTCAACTTTCGGATTATCTTCGTTTAGAAGAAGAGAAGGCAGCATTGTTACTGTAATTATCAAAATCGGTGTTATGATAAGAGATATGATGAAAGCTTTGGTTTTTACTTTCTCTAAATATTCCCACATCGAAATTGTTAGTATTTTCTTCAGCATCTAATCAGAACTCTTCTTTATTAAGTCAATGAAAATTTTATTAAGTGAAGGTTCTACGATGGAGAAATGATTCACCTCAATTTTCTCAATCATCTTCTTCAAAAACTCAGAAGGAATAATATCTTCCTTCAGCTGAATTTCTGAATAGTTGTTGTAGTTATCATATTTTATGATTTCGGGAAATTGACTTAACGAAATATTATTTCCGGAAAAACCCAGCCTGATATTGTTACCACCAAAATTTTTCTTGATTTCAGAAAGTTTTCCTGAACTAACCGATCTGCCTTTATTGATGAGCAGGATATCTTCACTTAACTTTTCTGCCAGCTCCATTTGGTGAGTTGAAAGAATTATAGTTTTACCATCCGATACGAAGGTTAATATTAAATCTTTTACTTCCTGCTGATTTATTGGATCAAATCCAGTAAATGGTTCATCAAGAATTAAAAGGCTAGGGTTATGAATTATTGCTGCAATTAGCTGGACTTTCTGCTGATTCCCTTTAGACAATTGCTCAATCTTTTTGTCTCTGTATTCTGAAATATTTAACTTTTTTAACCAGGTATCTGCAGAATTTATAGCAGTCTTTCGACTCAAATTCTTTAACGCGGCAAAATATACAAGAACATCGATAACCTTACTTCTTTTATACAAACCTCTTTCTTCAGGCAAATACCCAATTACGTTATAGTATTCATAGGAAATTGGATTATCATTAAAAATTATTTCACCGGATGTTGGTTTTATGATATTTAATATGGTTCTTATTGTCGTAGTTTTTCCTGCACCGTTTGGTCCGAGTAGTCCGAAAATCTTCCCTGGTTTAACAGTAAACGAGATATTATCTACCGCTAAAGTAGAATTAAATCTTTTTACCAGGTTATTAACTATGAGCATATTTTAGTTGAAATATAAAATTAGAAAACTTGGTCATTAAAATAGTAAATTAAGGAAAATGTCTGCTTAGTACTTAAAGTTCCTTCTTTAAGTGATGAAATTGATAACTAATTGGGAAAAACTTAAAATCTACTCAATGAGAGAGAAATAGTTTAACTTAAACAGAGCAAATAACCTAAACTAGTACTGGTTGTTTTGCTTGTATATCTTTCGTTCAATGAATATATTTGTAGCCATTTTTTACCTGGATTCATAAGAAAATGATAAAAATTAAGGTCTCAAATCTGTCCAATGGCAGGTATGATTACAATTTTGAAGGTAAAGTTAGCGATTTAGAGATTTTGGAGCCTTATATAGGTAATTTTAAAACTAATGTGGTTCTTTCAAAGTTTGAAAATCAGATAATTCTAGATTCTGAAACTGCGATAAAAGCAAACTTGATTTGCGACCGATGTGCTAGAGATTTTCAGTCTATAATTAAGAGTAATTTCAGAACCGTTTACTTATATATGGTGAATTATAATGATACCGATAATGAAAAAGAAGATGTAGTTTTTATTCACCCTGATACGGATAAAATTGATGTTGATGAATATATTAGAGATTATGCGGTATTAGCGGTGCCAATGAAAAATTTATGTTCGGAAGATTGCAAAGGACTTTGTCCTAAATGCGGTAAGAATCTAAATGAAGAAACTTGCAATTGTAGTGAAGAAAATATTGATCCCAGGTGGGAATCAATACAAAAATTGAAAACTAAGAATAATTAATTTAAGGTTAGATAAAATATGCCAAATCCAAAACGTAAAATGTCCAAGAGCAGACGTGATAAAAGACGAACTCATTACAAAGCTACAGCGCCGTCAATGGGAGTTTGCTCAAACTGTGGAGAAATAAAACTAACACATCGTGCTTGTCCGTCGTGCGGGTATTACAGCGGTCGTTCGATGTTCATACCGAAAAGCTGATACTTCAATAATTATTAAATGAAAGATTCCGGCAACAACTCTTCACGATGCAGAATCGTAGTTGATGCAATGGGTGGAGATTTTGCTCCTGCAAATGCTGTGCTTGGAGCCCTGGAAGCATTTAATGAAAATAAAAGCTTCGAACTTTACCTCGTCGGTCAGGAGAAAAAAATTACTGAAGTTCTGACTTCCAATAATATTTCTTTCTTAAAAGATTTTATTATCAATGCAGAACAGATCATTGAAATGGGAGATAGTCCTGCTTCATCTCTCAAAATAAAACCAAATTCTTCAATTGTAATTGGAGCTCAACTCGTTCGAGATAAAAAAGCTGATGCATTTGTGAGTGCAGGAAATACNGGTGCTATGATGGCTGCATCAACATTAATTATTGGCAGAATTCCTGGATTAGGTCGACCGACAATTGGTGCCGAAATGCCAAACGTAAATGGAACTTGTTATCTTTATGACGTTGGTGCGAGTAAAGATTCGAAGCCAACTCATTTATTTGAATATGCGATAATGGGAACTATCTTTGCAAAAGAAATGGGTGGTATTTCTAATCCGAAAGTTGGCGTTCTGAGTATGGGAGAAGAAGAAGGCAAAGGCAATGAAGTGACAGAAGCTGCTTCAAATCTTCTCAAAGATTCAAAATTGAATTTCATTGGAAATGTTGAAGGTCGTGATATACTAGCTGGAAGTGTTGATGTTGTTGTATGTGATGGTTATGTTGGCAACATTATTTTGAAGTTCGGCGAATCTGTTCCTAAACTTTTAAAACACTTATTGAAGAAAACAGCAGATCAAAGTTTCTTCGATAAACTTTTAATCGGACTCTCGAAAAACGTTCTTAAAAAATCACTTAAAAGTTTAGACTATCAGGAATATGGTGGTGTACCACTTCTTGGTGTAAATGGAATTAGTATAATTGGGCATGGCTCAAGTAGTGTTCGTGCAATAAAAAATATGGTGCTGAGGGCTAATGAAATGCACCAAAAGCAATTAGTTCGAAAGATGACTAATGCTATCTCAGAATATTCTACTAAAAATTAATATCGGAAAAAGATGGTTCAGGAAAATAAATATAGCGCTATAATTACTGCAGTCGGAATGTATGTTCCTGATAAAGTTTATGATAATAAATATTTCGAATCAATTGTTGAGACAAATGAGGAGTGGATATTATCCAGAACCGGAATCAAGGAAAGAAGAATTCTTGAAAAAGGTGCTACAAGTGATCTTGCCACAAATGCTGCTTTAGACTTGCTTGAGAAACACAATATTAAAGCAGAAGAGATTGATTGTATAATTGTTGCAACTGTAACCCCGGATATGTTTTTTCCAGCAACTGCATGTCTCGTTCAAAAAAGAATTGGTGCTGTTAATGCCTGGGGATTTGATCTTGAAGCAGCTTGTTCAGGATTCCTTTTCGCTTTTCAGACAGGTTGTGCACTTGTAGAAAGCGGACAATATAAAAAAGTTATGGTTATCGGCGCAGATAAAATGAGTTCAATTGTTGATTACACAGATAGAAATATATGTATTCTATTTGGTGATGCTGGTGCTGCAGTTTTACTTGAACCTTCTGCAGACAAAAAATTTGGATTACAGGATTCAATATTACGAGTTGATGGAAGTGGTGAAGCTGCGCT